>ENA-OPIZ01000006-OPIZ01000006.1-human-gut-metagenome-genome-assembly--contig:-NODE-6-length-27826-cov-1.624284_pt1 | contig 27826 bp, 26 predicted proteins | sample MGYA00241409_ERZ501648 | MGnify/ENA primary metagenome ERZ501648 (study PRJEB25962, sample SAMEA2042298) | human gut metagenome | biome: human gut; feature: human-associated habitat; material: faeces...
ACTCAAATCTATATATTTCATACTTATTATTATTAGTATAATAGCTTCCCTCTAGACTTACATGCTTACTTCCACAATTTGGACATACTCTTTCAGTTGCTTCCATATATAAAGCTACATTAGGATGATTTTTAATATAAGGTCTTAGTCTTAAATAAACATTTTCTAAAAGTTCAACATCATACTTATTATATCTCTCCATTTCAATTAGAGCATCTTCCTCTCCATCTACACATCTGGACCAAAGTTCAAATGTAGTCTCAATCTTGTTTGGGAATCCAAATTTTGTAGCCAAGAAATCAAGCTTATTAGAGACAAAAGAGAATTGATTTCTTACTACCTTGTAAGTATCTACACTTTGATAAGGAGTAGGAGTAGGTATATTATTTAATAGAAATCTAGTATTAATTCTAGGCAGATCAAATTTATCTCCATTATGAGAAACAACTATATCAGCTTCATCTAGTAATCCTTTTAGATTTAAAAGAATTCTACAATCATTTTCAGATCTAGCCTCTTCTGGTGATAGTCTATCAGAGTATATATTTTCTTCAAATAACCATTTAGCACTCCAGCATAAACAGTACCAATCACTAATAATTTTATCAATTGTGATATTTTGATTCCACATATTAAAAACAAAAGCTCTCAGAGGAGCTGTTTCAATATCTAGAATTAATATTCTAGGATATCTAGGGAACTGTTCTGGGGATGCCCTATAGATCTTTCTAGCTTTAATTACCTCTTCTGGTAAGGTATTAAGCCTTCTGGCAATATTAACATTACCCATTCTTAAATAGTAAGGCTTCCTTTTAAATAGTTCTGCAATTTCTTTACAATTCATATCTTATAATTTTAGTTTGAATTATAGGTATAATATAATAATACCCTTGGACAAATATAAGTAAAAAAACTCATATATCCAAGGGTATTATGAAAAAATTTATATAGGTATAAACGAGTGCACTATAACAATGTGCTCAAATATGTATATTTGTTAAAATCTGCACAGAAATCATCTAGCACGTTTACTAAGCCTGAATAACCTGGACCTATTAAAGATTCTTTAAGCCTCTCAGCTTTTCTAGTCAATACAGTACAGATCTCTTCTGAACTGGTGGACATAGGTATTATAGGATGTAATACATCAAATCCTGGTCTAGAATCGATGCCTATGGTTACTTCTCCTAGTTTGTCTGCATAATCTATAAGAGCATCCTTAATCTCATCTTGGGTAGTGTGCACTCCCTTTTTATAAGTATTCCAATGAATCTCCTGTATCTTCATATAGGAGCCATATAATTCATTGACAAATGAGATTACCTTTCCTATCAAATCATCCATATCTATAGTTTTAAATACTCTTTCTTTAGATTCTCTACATCATCAGATGTAAAAGTAACTCCTGCAATAGTAAACCTTCCTCCTTTCATTCCTATAGTCTCTTCCAATACTTTAGTTAAAGCATTAATATCTAGATTCCCATTAGAATCGGTTAATGCTTCTAAAACAATAGAATATTTAGGTTTTTCAAGCATATTCTTTAAGCCAAATACAAGCAATGGGTTTAGGTAACTAATCCCTAACTGAGATGTTACATTTTTTGCAGTATTAATTACTGCTAGCTTAAATTTTTCAATATCACTCATATAATATTATTCTGGTTTAATCATTGCATCTAATTCTGCCTTAATCTTAGGATTATTCCTCACTAAGTCAGCTAATTTTTCTAATTCTTTAAGCTTAGCTTGAGAAGCTTCTTTGAATTGATCTTTATGTTGCTTTAGTGTATCAATTAAGTTTTCTGCTGCCTGCTTACCCTGAGAAGTCTCAAGATATTCAGCACCAAATTTAGCACCTAAGAAAGAGTTGAAGCCATCTTCATATAATTTAGAAGCTTCAGCATAAGCACTATTCCTTTGTAATCCTTCTCTCTCTTCTGGAGTTAATGATTTAATAGTATTATTCAACTCCTCTAGTAGTCTTGGTTGAGTAGGAGCTGCTAGAGTTTGCTTACGAAGATTTTCTAATACTGCTAATTCCTGTCTAGCTTTTTGTAAAGATTCTTCTAAATTATTAGTGAACTGAGGCATAAGTATTAAAATTAAAAAGGTAGGTACTACCTTAAGTATAGTACCTACCTATGATTAAAAATTACGCTGAAGGAGTAGTGCTGGTAGTCACTTTAGGAATTGGAGTATACTCCGAATTCTGTAGCCAACTATTCATGTTTTCAACACACATAGCGCTGGTAGGCAGAACTACTTTTCCAGGAACCAAATACTTAGTAGCATTATCAGTGTATCTTTCAGATGCACAATTTGCTAACTGGAAGTATAATGGTTGAGTAGCTTGAATAATACCAACCTGCTTATCCAGAGATGCTATAGCTTGAGCCAGTTCTTTGTAATTAGCATTGATCTTAGCGTCATCAGCTTTAGACATCTGAACAGCAGCGGAATAGACTTCAGTTCCTACTTGGTTAGCATAGAGTTCACTGCCTAATCTAGCTATTTCTGATTGAGCAGCAGCCAATTGCATTTGACAATTATTGTTATTGCCACCGAAGAGTCCACTTAAGAACCCACCATTACCATTGTTGCCTGCTCCCAGACCAGAGCTAACAGACCTGCCAGTGAAGTACCTATGATACCAGTAGTAAGCCCTGCATTACCTTTTGCATTAGATGCATATTCAGCCATAATTAATAAAAGTTTTGTAGATAAATTGTGTTACAAATAAGATGTTACTATATATTTTGTGCACAAATATATTTCAAAACTCTTTATACTAGTCTAACTGTACAACCTGATAACGAGTACCATTAGTTAGTCCAGTAATAGAAGAACCAGTCAAAGCTACAGGTGCCCCATCAATAAGAGTACCATTAGCAGCCACATTTTTGGCAGTTTCTCCTACTTCACCAGGTTTAATAATAACCTTAAATTTCTTACCAGAGGTTAGATTAGTAATACTTGAAGCAGCAGCAGTACCAACTCCACCAACTACTACAGTAGTATTCTGAGCCGTAATAGTGGTAAGAGGAGAGGTCTTACCTGCTGCGGTATAGCAAGCATTAATAGCTGTAATTACAGAGTTGATAGTAGTATGAGTACCATCACCTGCAGTCTTACATAGAATCACTAGTTGTTTCTCTGATGCCTGAGGATTCTCAGCTTCATCACTGAAGTAATAGTGAAGATCTAATACATCATAACTAGCACTTACATCTACAAGATACTTCGTATCCCAAGTATAAGGATAACCTACGTTACGATATACATCTCCTCTCTCACCCAGGAAGAAGTATTCCATATCTGCAGCAAGCGTACCTGTACCTAAACCAAGAGAGCCTTGATACAGATTATTTACAGTAGCCCCCTCTGCCGTAGCAGTACCATCTACAGTAATAGGTACAAACTGGATAACATAGTTAAGGGGATAGCCAGCTTTCTTACCAAGAACCCACGGTTGAGGTTTCTCAGTAACAATCATTTTGGCATTAGCACCAGTACCTTCAAGAGCAAAATCTAGAAGATCCTGATCCTCACGGGCAAAGTTCTTAACGCCTGAATTAACCAGAGAGCCAAGAACATCCTCAGCGGTGTCACCAGCCTTAGCACGATATGCACCAAGGAATTTAAAATATTGGTCCTCCGGAGAGCCAGAGCCCCAACCTCTAAATAAGATCCTCACAATGTAGTCTTGACCAGCTACAATGTTATCAGCATCAGGAATAGTAATTTCATCCTTACGCAACATATGAGGTTTATATTGCGATGCTTTTGCGAAACGAACCTTATCGTAATTAATATAGTCACTCTTTACAAGCTGACCATCAGCATTGACATACTCAATGAAGAAACATTTATTATCAAAGTTTTTAGCAGTTACCACTGAACCTTTGGCTTTACCCGTAGCATCTACTGAATTACCTACGATAATTTGTCTAACTTCATTTGTTGAAAAAGTTGCCATGTTTTAAATAAATTAAATTAATATTACTCAACTCTATTATTAACTTGAATCTGAGACTCAAGATCATTTCTCTTATAATCTCTAGTAGCAAGTTCTACTGCTCTGTTGATAACAGTATCTAATAGTAGATCATTACTTAGTAATGAATCTGGAAGTGTATATTGAGACTCACCTTCTATGGTAAGTCCTGGTATAATATTATCTAGATCAGAAATAATTAAAGCTCCAGGTCTTACTATATAGGAGAGATTGTATGCTATAAAATCTTTACTGCTAATTAATGTAATAGATCTCTTTCCTTCAGCAGACATATCTAGTCTCCATGCTCTTAAACCATTAGGTTTCTTGAAGGGATCTTCTACTAAAACCCAGAATTCATCAAAAACAATAGGTTTTACTAAAATATTTCTGCCAGTTGAAAGAGTTACACTATCTCTAATTATCCACCATACTGAATCATCCAGTATACATTCCTTATAGATTAAGTCTTTGGTAGGAGGATTAGAGGCTGCAGTTAGATTTTGAATAGTCTTGCTTTTAACATAGTGAGACAAATATGTTCTAGTTTTTTCAGAAGAATCAAAGGAATCTCCTTTATTATTACCTGAATAATAATTATAAATTATTTCCTTATGAGCCTGTGTCAGATACAAGGATATTTCATAATCATTAAGTCCAGGGGAAGCAGCGCTCATTATATTATCATAATGCAGATTAAATATATCTCTAATCTCCTGTCCTGTTCTCATTCTATTCCCTTAAATTCTTAAGTTTAGCCTCTAGCATAAGCTTAACTTCTTGTCGTTTAGGACTATTAAGATATCTAGCAGCTACATCAAGTACTGGCTCTTCATTAACTTCACACAGAGGAGAGTTTTTTTCTACATTATAGTAATATTCTCCACGTTTACGAATGAGGCCATATTCAAGACATTCTTTAATAAAGACTTTGGTTTGTAGATAAGGATCCTTAGCTATAGAGACAAACAATTTAGGATTGCTCTGCATACATTTAAATGCCTGAGATTTAATGAAATCTAGCTTACTAGAACTAGCTATAGGCTTACCTTCAACTATCTCAACTACTAACTTAAGAGCTGCTTTATCATTAAGCAACTTGCCCAATTCAAGAGAAGCTTCCATAGCTAGAGTCATATTCTCATTAGCTTCAGCTATCTCTTCATTTTCAGAAACTAATACGAAACGATAAGTTTCTTTTGGTTTATTAGATAGGGCTTTTAAATTAGGTGCTACTATATCACTATTAGCTAATAGTACCTTATATTTAATATAATCTTCTGGAACTGCTAAATTGAGATAGGTATCATCTTTTCCTAGTCTTACAAAGAGATTTTTCCAATAGTTATCTACAGCTCTATATACAGATAAAGCACCAGATCCAAGACCCATAATTTCTTCAAGAAAAGCTTTCTCACTATTAGTGAGAACATTCTTAAATGCTCCAGAAGTTAGTTTAGGTACTGTAAGAGTAATTATAGCTGTTTCAGCTAAACCTCCATACAGAACATGCTTTGGATTAGTAATTACTCCATTATCTTTTTTAATATATTGGACTGTAATTACTTCATTCCTCAGACAACTAATTAATGGTTCAACAGTATCTTCTGAGCTCTGCTCCTTAATAGATCTAGTTGCTCTAGATGCTTTTATTTGAGGTTTAGCATTTATTTCTAAAGTCTCCTCACTCAAATCTAAAGTAATGTCTTTAGTTTCAGTTCTACTCATAATTCTCCCAAATTATTTAAAGTGAAAGATATTGGGGGATATTACTCCCCCAATACCTATTAATATGTTTATTCTTACGCAGCAAGAATGTTAGGAACAAGACTCATAACACGAGTCGGATCCAAAATAAATACACCCAAAGTAGACATCTTATGAATGACTGCAGAGTCTTCATCATAAGACATATATGGGTTATTCATCTGTCCAGTGAAAGGATTTCTCACATTTTAATGTTACTAATACACCGTTTCCGTGTATTATCTCTATTTTTCAATAGAGGTCAGACTATATCTTCATCAGTTATTATATAACTGAGCAAGGCATTTCGGTCTCACTTGAGACCTACTCCCATAAGGGATAGTCGTTGAACCTTCAATTATAAATTGAATTATAATTGCTTGGCTGCTGATTATCCAATCTTTCACATTGTTTCTTTTTATGAATTATATTTTTAAGAGATTGATATTCTATATTAAATAGTTTGGCTATCTGATTGACTGTATATAAACTCCTAAGAGAATCTATTTGAGATATCTGGAAATCTGTAAGAATAGTTTTTTTAGGTACTTCCTTACAAATCTTTCTGGCTCCGTATTTAAAGGAATGAATTACATTTTCCTTTGGAGTCACCCACTCAAGATTTTCTACTCTATTATTAGTTCTATTCCCATCAATATGATTTACTGATTCTTTATTATCAGGATTATCTATAAATGCTTTAGCTACTAATCTATGTACTGGTTGTGAAGTCCACGTCCCATCTAATTTTTGAACTGAGCATCGATAGTAACCATCTCTATCCTTTGGGAATTCTGTCAATATCCTCTCTTTTCTTCTCTTATTAGCAGCTTTTTTAATTCTACCAATTGAGCTAACTTCTATACCTTTATACTCTAATAAAGGCTTCCATAATTCTTTAACTTCCATATTTAAATGTTTGAAGTTTTAAAAAGCAGTGAAAGCTCTAAGGAACTTCCAGCAATTAACCTTGTTTTATCTTATCCACCTCTTCTGTTTCTAGGTCGTGGATTGGGAACTGAGAAATGTGTAAAGGCTTACGCCGCTAATCCCCATTGATAACCTCTATATTCCTCTTGACCTTTAACTTTGGCAAGCTGAATATTAGGAGTTTCCATAGTACCGATGTATAGGATGTCAAATCTATAGGATTCGGCAACACCACCCATCGGATGCATAATTTTATTTCTTACTGGATCATCATATACTGGATCTACTTCTACTGTTACAATAACACCATTAGGTGCTTTATATTCAGTGAACTGGAAACCAGCGCTAAGAGCATTACTGTGAAGTTGACTCGTAGTCTTTTGAATAATAGCGGGGTTAGCTGCATTACCACCAAGATAGTTAAATGCGGTCCATCCAGAAACTACATCCAAAACAGCCTTATTAAACAAAGCTGCACCTCTTTCACCAGTCTTAAGTACGAAGCGTCTCTGACCAAAATCAAGTTTTGCAGCAGACAATTCATATAGAGCATCCTCAATAAGTTTCAGCGAGAAGTCATTGTAATACATGGTATTGCTATAAGCCATCTGAGCACGTAGCCCATCACCCATCTTAATAACATTACCAGACTTACCAAAGTTCAGATACTCACCATTTTTATTACGGTTGCTCTTACCGTACATAATAACATTAGCTTTCTGCTCAGCAAAAGTTTCCTCTACTTTCCAGTCAACATGGTGCATCCACATGGTATGCACAATTTTCTTACCATCTGCTGTAACAGCTGGAATACCTGCCAAAACTTTCTTGTTAAGCATATTGCCAGGCACTTTGTGATGGATACGAATAGTAGAGAATTCATTGCGCATTGCAATAGGAGAAGTATATCTCACATCACCTACTTGACGAGACATAGTCGTCTCAACCGGAGCATATTCCCAACTAAATCTCTTACCAATTACTAGTTCCTCAGCAGGCATACCACCGAGTACACCACCCATGAGTTCTACCTTGTAGACAGCGTTGGTGCCCTCCATACGAGGCTGCCCTAGGATACGTAGAGGATAAGCTTCATTCTTTTCACCTACAATGACTTCACCATCAGCAAACCAATCTTCTGCAAATACTACATAGAAGGGTTCCCCATTAACACCTAGGTTATCAGAATTAGTCGTAGCTACCTCACCTGAAGGAGTCCGAGCCTCAACCAAAGCGATATTTCTACGAGATGACCCAATTACTTCCCATGTATAATCATTATCGGTGTCGAAGTATTTAACAGGGAATTGATTCAAATAAGTCTCAATGTTCTTACCTCTGTGAAAGGCTAGCAGCTGAATCATCAGGTTAGTTGCTTTTTGAGCCTCTTCTTTGAAAATAGCACCAAGGTGATTATCTTTAGTCAAACCTTTCCAGGCCTGATAATCAACCATTTGGAATTTACCTAATGCCATAATTTCTATTAATTAAGTTGTTTATTTATTAAATGTCTAATTTAATATAATTAGATTCTTTATCCGTGAAGAGATCATTACCACTATCTCTAAATGGATTAGTATTTCTTAGTTTAGATTCAAGACTTCTAATATTCTCTTTAGTTGTCTTGGCTACCTTAGGCTTTACTAGCTTATTTATATCTTTAAAACCATCGGTCAAGGTATAGAATAAGTTAAGATAATACTGTGCATCAATAGGATTCTCTTTAATATACTTCTGTATTGAAGTCATTAGATTACCTTCCTCATCCTTGTAAATAGGTTTAGTAGCATTCTCTAGGATTTTCTTTCTAGTAAGTTGATCTACCTTAACGCCACTTAATGGCTCTTCAGTATCAAGAATCTTCTTACTAAAAGTCTCCATTTCCTTACGTCTCTGCTCCTTAGCCTCTTTAGCTAAATCCTCCTGTTCCTTAAGTAAAGATTGATAGGAATGCATATAGTATTCTTTATTACTTTCTAAAGCTGATTTAGCATCTTCTATATCAGTACCTGCAGTAATAGATTTATCGACTTCTTTCTTGGCCCTTTCAGGCTTAAATCCTCTATTCAAGTAGTCCTGATAAATAAGATTCTCCCTTAGAGATTTAGCCTCTTCAGTATCACTACTAAGGTCATCTTCTTTAATACTATTTAGATAATTAATAGTCCCTTCGTAATTATTAATTTCATCGGGTTCTACACCATTATCTAATGCTTCCTTAATCCTTCGTTGAGTCTCATCTAATCTTGCAGCAACTTGTTTCTCAATAGCTGTTGCAAAATCTTCAGGAGTCTTAGCTGTTTTAATTAAATCTTCATCAATGTCAGGAAGGATACCATCATCTCGTAATGAGGAGAGTATAGTAGAGTAGAACTGGGTACTTTCGGGAGAATTGCTACCTGATTTATCATCATTATCTGATGAGGCATCCTCCGTTTCCTGACCCTGATGTATATCATTATCATCTTCTCCACCTACTTCCTCCTGAGAAGTGCCAAATATATTATTTGGGTCAATCTCCTCATCGGCAGAATCTTTTTTTGTATCTTCTAGTCCCAGATCTTCTAGAGCTTCTGGTTGCTCATTTGCATCATTTTCTTCTTCTACAGAAGGTGAAAATAATTCATTTTCATCTATGAATGCATCCATAGATAAGTCAATTCCTTTACCCATAAAATCTCCCGTTTTAAGTTAAATTTGTATTGCAAATATAAGCACAAAAAATTAATAATACAATAGTGTAAATTTTTTACTTATATTTTTAGAAAGTGATTATTACTAAACTTACTCAATAGTAATACTTATTTCTCCAGAATTCTTATCTAAAAGATCTAAAAGGTTCATTAGGGTCTCTTTAGAATTAGATATATATCCACTAGAAGTTTTCTTTCCAACCAAAATACACCCAGCAGTATCTGCAACTGTATTACCAGAATGAATTAAAACTCCTTGAAAAGAAGGAACATTTTGCAGTAGAGGCACCTTTCTATTATTATATCTAGGAGAGAATTTAGGAGAATTATACATCTCTATTTTGTATGTTCCATAAGGAATAGCTGTCTCACTATAAACCTTTTGTTCACCATTATCAAATACTCCATTTTTGTTAAGATCTCTATTAGTATCTTCTAAAGTATCACAAAAGTATTTATTATCAATATAAAGTTCCCCCATTGTATATTTAGGAGTGAGCTCTTTCCTCTTTAATAGTAATTTCATGTTCTTTGGCAATTTGTTCTAATCTTAATTTTTTATTTAATCCCTCTAATTCAGCTTGTCTATGTAAAACAGGGCAACCAGCAGGAGGACATGTAGTACATTCATTAGCAGCTCTAATGATAGCTTTCTCATCTTCCAAAGCTACTTCCCTTTCCTCTAGAGTAGCATTTAATGTTGCTACAGATCTTTCTAAAGCAAAAACTCTTTCATAAACTATATCTAATTGTTTGTTAACTAGATTAACTATTAGAGTTGCATTCTCAGTATGAGATCTTTCTAGTTCATCACTTGTTTTCTTACGGCCCCATTTAAACCCAAAGAAAGCAGTAGCTCCAGCTATAATTACAGGAGCAAGTAGGTTAGATAATACTGATTCCCACATTACTTAATTATTTCAATAAATTTGTTGTTACTTGATTTTACACAAGGATTTGAATCATCTATAGTCACTTCAATTACTGTATGTTTTCTTTGGAACCACCTTAAAGGCCAACACTTCTTAGGTTTAATTGTCTCCTTTTTAGAGTTAAATATTACATAGTGTTCATTTTCAAGAACTAGTGAATCTATCCTGATAATATTAGGAGATTTAACTCCTATCTGTAGTTTATAATAGGGCCTTAATAAAGTAGTATCTAAATTAACTCCCTCCTTAATAATAGAGTCCTTAGTAATTATAGAATCTTTAATGATAATGGATTGTTTAGAGTATTCCAATTGCCTAATTGTCTTATCTTTAATTTTGTTTTCTCTAATAATACTATCCATCTTTTTCATTATAGAGTCTTGCTCATTTTTAAATTGATCTTTGGTGAGCTGTAATACTCTGTTAATCCCTTCTTTAGCCAGTAATTCAGCTTTATAATTATTAGCCTCTATACTAACTTGCTCTTTTAATCTGGCATTAGTTTTAAGTAACCCCCCTATCAAAGATAGGAGGATTACCAAAACTATTCCAGCTATTACATATTTTTTCATTATCCTAAAGATATTGTTTTCCCATTCCAGTCTAATGTAGTAATATATTCTACACCATCTTGGAAAGGACCATTCTCACTAAATGCTATAGCAGCAATAGTAGGATTCGCTACAGCTGGAGATGGATCATATAAATAGGAAGCATTAGTTCCAATCAATAACCCTGTAGTAGTACTTCCTCCAACAAACTCTACTAGAGCATATACTGCTACTGGAAGTTGATTAATTGTATTAACTTCTCCCTCTGCACTGTATCCATAGAGGAATACTTGCAATGGAGTTTGTGAACTAGTTGACATATTACCTACTATAGTAAATCTAGTTATATCACTTATTGGAATAGAAGCTCTTTGAGTTACATCAATCATTACTCCATTTCCACTAGCATTCGTTCCATAATCAGGAGTTACAGCTGAGGTATCATAAGGATTAATGCGAATAGTAGTTACCCTTTTAGTACTATTAGGATTGCTAGTACAGCTTATTCCAATATTAGGCCAATTCTCTACATTGTCTATATCTGGATTTACAAGAGTAGTAGGTTCATATATACCATCTGAAATTTCAGAGGGAACATTCCAATTCTTTAGAGCTAACGTACACCATCCATTAGTATTAGAAGGACCCGTAGTAACTCCTTCTGAATCTTCCCAAATTATTTCAAATTTATTATTAGGACTTGCCAATCCAATTGCTTCTTCTTGGTCATTAAAGACATTTCTTTTTGAGACAAGCAATGGTATGGATGAGCTTACTGAAGATTCAGGCAATTTCACACTAGCTAGTATTGAATTTGAATATGGTGGATCAGTTCTAGTATCAGTAGTAGCCTCACCTCCATCATTTCTGCCTGTTTCATAACATTGCTCCCAAATACCAACCTTGTTTGTTATACCATATTGAGTAAGAGAAATTGCTCTAAATTGTGTTGATCCATCTGCAGTACCTAATCCTATATAACCAAACTTATTTGAAGAAGATAAAGTATTGCCTAATACATGAAGTGACCAAGTATAAGTAGTATTCCAATTATCATCAGTTACTACCACTGACCCAGGTACACTAGAAGAGGTATTATCAAAAGTACAGAATATTCTAAAATCAAAGTTAGCTCTATAGGTAAATTCTATATCTACATTTCCAAGATTACCACAAGTTATGGAATCTTTGTTTGGATATAACGTAGCTTCAAACCTAGCTACCTGAGCCTGTTGATTTTGGTTATAATCTATTACAGTAGTACCTGCAATATCAGCGCCTATTCTTTTTACTCCTTCAATCCTAAGATACTTAGGTTTAGCTATATTATTAGCAGCAAATGTAGCTATTACTGGATATGTACCAGGAGAATTAATTTGCATTGATTCTCCAGTAGAGAAAGTAATTCCAGAATAAGGAGTTCTGCCAGTAGTATGATTAGCATCATTATATTTATAAGCTCCCCAAACAATGGATTTAGCAGTAGCCCCAGCAGCACTTACTGTAAGAGTTCTAGTCTCTCCATCATCAGATATCTGAGTAGCAGAAGAATCCCAATTAATATATAGGCTATCATCAGCAGCTTGTGTCACTGTAACTATAGCCTCTTGAGTATTTGGATAACCTAACTGATTTAATCTAACTTTATACTCAGCAGTTCTGTCTTGTCCACTATTGTTACTATCTACTTCAAAGTAAAGTTTATTACCTTCTTTGACATTTCCTACTTCAGGAAAATGACACCATCCAAATGTCCAATTAGTACCAGGTTCATCAAAGTTTCCTTCAGCTGACCATGCAGCTTCTCCTTGATTCTTCATATCAGAAGCGGTAAATTCCCACGGATAAGATTGAGATTTACCTCCAGTAAATGATACGTCTAAATAACCAGACAAAGCCCCATTTGCTGTAATAGAACTTTGTCCATTATAAGCTAAATGTATAACAGGAATACTATCCTGAGAAACTGTCATAGTAATATCATCAAATACTAAGGCTTGAGCAGGTACAGTATCTTGTGCTGGAATTTGAGAAGCCCATTCTACTCTAGTAGTCTGTTCTGTATTATAAGCATAAAGTATAGGAGTAACTTTTACTGTCCAGGTTCTTACACTTCCAGTATCATTATAAGGAGCTGTAATATCTATTTGTTGATAAGTATCAATATCTCCATCATCTACTTTAGTGGGAACTCCCTTTTTAGAATTACCATCTAACCAGTATCCAGGTTCATGTATATTAACATCCGCTCCTGTTGGGGCACCACTTATAGATAAGGTATATGGACCTTCAGTACTTACTATATCCCTCCAAACAGGACTAATAGTAGTGACTGCCAGAGCTCCAATATCTATGGAAGTTAAGGAAGCTCCATCACTTCCTACAGTAATATCCTTAGGCAAATATGGATAATCTGGATTAGGATTCTCTGCTGGATTCCTATAATCAAAGAATCCTACTCTACATACAGGAGCTTGCCATATTTGAAGAATTTGAGTTGTAAATGAAACTTCAGGATCAGTACTTGATATAGCTATATAAGCATGTCGCCAAGTTTTATATATATTATCCCCCTCATATTCTCTTACTCCTCTAGGATCAATTAATACCTTAAGAGTATGAATCTCATTTACATCAGTAGATATCCCAGAGGTAGGGTAAGTTTCTGTCTGTACAAATTTAGCATAATTTTGAGCACCTGAAGTACCTGCAAATGCAGACCATTTCATATTGGTTTTAAACTGTACCTCAAATGTTAGTCCATTAGAATTAATATACAGCCAATTGTTCTCTACATTAGGATGTACTATAGTAGCCCAAGCAGGAGCTGGACCAATTCCTATATTAAGATTAGTAGATCTTTCAGGAGCTATATTAGTAGTTACTCCTTGAACTATTGCTGTCTTACTCCAAGCAAATTGATTCTCAGGAACATCTACCATTATAAGTGACTTAAATTGTCCATCTACACTATTCATGATATACCAACATTAGTAAGTTGTGCTTCTATAAATGTCTCATCAGTTGATGGACTATGTACTCTCCATGTCATGTAATCACATGCTCTAACTAATACATAAGTAATTCCTCCTTTGTAATCAAAGTTAGTTGGATATCCAGGATTAAATGACATTGTAAATACAGGTGCAGGAGTCTGTTTGACTGTAATAGTTTTGAGAGGAATCTTAGACCCTTCCCAAGTTCTATTTATATTAATATGACCAATTCTAGTAGTTAACTCCAAATCTGTATTTTGAGGATAATCTTTAAATTCTTTGACTCCAAGACTAATCTGGAAATTTTGATTCCCACCTACTTTACAAGAAGGATCACCTACGCCAGAAGTAGGAGTGTTAGATAAGAAATATACCCAATAATAATTACCATATACGGTAAATGCATCATCTAATAATTCCCTTGCCCAATCTATATTAGTTTTGAATTTAAGTTTTACTGGAGATGATTCTGTAATTGGAGAATAATTTGTAGTTAATGTACTAGTATTATCATCAAAAGAAGTGTACCTCACATCTCCACCAGAAAATTCAGTCCAAGTAAAAAATGCAGCATCCCTCTGCATATAAGATATAGTAAGATTAATATTATCTGCAGGATCTAGAGATTGTACTGTAAAAGTGACATATCTACAAGAGCTAGTAGTATTTTTAGCTAATCTAAAATAAACAGTTCTGGGACTATTATAATCAGCTGGATGTGAAGTATTAGCTTGATTAAATGGAGTAGTCCCACTACTCCCAGCATAGACCCAATTTATATCATTAGGTATAGTAATCTTATAAGGTCTAGTGCATTGAACCTGAAATGAATATGCTGATTTAGTAATTTCTAAATCACTTAAATATTCATTGGGATTAGTAACAGCAATTATTCTTCCTTTAGACTTTACTAATTGAGTAACCGTAATATCGGATGAAGAAGCACCAACTGGAGAATAATTAATTCTCTTAGTAATATTAGACCATTCATCATTACTATTCCCATTCTCCTGAACAGCTATAAATTGTAATGTCTCTTTTAAATCTGTGGCTGGAATATTTCCTGAAGGACCTCCAGTCTTTTTGTATGTAAAATAAGTAGAGGCATCTGTTGAAGCTGTCCACTTAGCATTTGTAGTCAAATTTACAGAAGCAGAACTACCAGCTGTATAATTTAAGGTAACTGAATTAGTACTTAAATTAAAATATCCAGGAGCTGCTGCTTGAGATATAACACAAGTTTTATCTGGAACTTGTGCAGAGAGAGGGCCTGAAATCACTAACTCATAGTTTCTAGCCCATGCAAAAGGATTTTCATCCACATTAACAGTATAATTCTGACTGCCTAATCCTTTTATTCTTGTCATGGTATTTCTGTTAGATGTATAGGAGGATCAGTATATTCAATATAAAACATAATATTAGAATCCACACTAAATTGAAAGTTAGATGCAGTATAAGGCACACTTTTACTAGTTGGATTTATATTAAGATAAGGAATATCTGGAGTTCCTAACTGAGTAATAGGAACTTTGGTTGTTAGAGCTTTATTAGAAGATACAATGACTAGTTCATGAGCTCTATAGCTATTTAAACTATTAGCTGAAATCTCTATACTAATAATCTTATTACCAGTATTATTATTAATATCTTCAGTTCCTATTGTTATCCATTCTGGAATATCTGTAATATCCCAGGTTGTATTTGAAGAAATCTCAAAGGATGCTGTCTGTTTATTTTTAGAAACATAGATATCATCTGAGATTAATTTTAAATATAGGGCACCAGCTCGTTGTAGTGCCCTATATTGAATTAAACTAGGCTTCATAAGCTGCTCTTGTCCATAAATATCTTAAACCATCATAAAGAACAGTATAAGATATTACGTTATTAGCAGTGGGAGTAACAACATCCCAACCACCCATTTTATAATGACCAGAGGGTAGAATCAAACTATATGCTCCAGATTGTACAGTATTAATTACTCTTACATCTCCAGGAACTGCATTTGCAACACTAATAGTTGTATTTTTAGTTAATGAGATAGTATAATTAACATTTTTTGAAAAATCTAGAACAGTTCCTACCAAGGTATTGTACCTTGATGCTCCTCTGATTTTATCTATAGTAGTCTTATAGCTACTATTACCTTGTACTAATTCTATAACTTCAATTCCAGTTAAAGAAGAAGCCTCGGGCAATTCTGTAATCATGCGTACTTGATTACTATCAATTTTAGCCATTACCAATAATAAATTCCTCTAGTTTTAGTTACTGGAGGGGTTGACTCACCATCTACATTTTCAATAGATGCTGAATCAGCCCAAGCTCCATTAGGATAGAATCTATCCTCTGTGATACCACCTCCCACATTTCTGTATACTGAGTACAAGCTACCATCTTGTAAATATCCCATGACCGAAATAGTTAAAGTGTCATAGCAAGCTGGGCTAAAAGCAATAACAACCTCACCACCAGTTAATTGCGGGTTATTTATGGAAATATTTACTCTTGTAGGACCTGGTGCTCCAGCTTGAGTAACTTTAATATTGTGACCTACCTGGATTTCTCCTCCATAGTATACTCTAAGCATAGCATATGCAGTTCTACTACTAGTGCTAGAATTAGCTGTAGCAGTAATAACACCAGTAGTTGAGTTTATAGATAATCCTGATACTGGTGCTTCAAATGCATACGTTAAAGTAGCATTTGGAGGAAAATCATTATAACTTCCTTTAGATCCTGAAGTATATACAGCAGTACATCTTCCAGATACTGAAGGAGAATATGTTCCTCCAGAATAACTCATAGTTGGGTAACTATAAGTATCTATAATAAAGCCTTTATAGCTTACCCTTGAGTTAGTTATACTAGCACTTACATCTTTATAAGTTGAAGTATTTGAAGCATTAGTTGCTCTAACTGTCACAGTATCAGTAACTACATTAGTGCCCATATTACTATGGGTCAGAGTAGTTCCTGATAAGCTAAATCTATTGTTTCCATTAGAAACTATACTAAGATTAACATTATCAACAACCGTATCTTCAAATGGTCCATCTGTTGATCCTGAGCTATATAATCTATAATTTGTGTGAAGGTGACTAGCGCTTCTAGTTATCGTAGCAGAACCGCCAGCAGCGGTCATTCCAGAGCCTATGGTAGCACCTACACTCCACTGACTATTAGAAGCATCATAATCTGAATTTGTAATCTTATTTTCAGCTTGAGTTATAGTGCCAGTTGCTGTTAAAGCATTATATTTACCAGTTACAGTGCCTGATCTGGCAGCTCCTGTAGTAGTTCCTCTACTAGCAGCAATAACATTAGAACCACTGATACTAAACCCAGTTCCTGATACCGTAAAAGTCCCTCCTGTCGTTACATTATAACCAGATTGATACACACCTGAGGGTTACAGCCGGGTCACTTCCAGATACACGGCCGTAGAACTTGAACCCGCCCCGACAGTTATTGTGTTGGCTCCGGTGAAACTTCCGAAATGAAGCTTCATACTATCATCCCTAAAACCATTCTCAGCTTGTTTAGCAATAGCATCTGGAGCGGTACTTGATGCACTAACAGTATCTCCACCAACAGAACTAGGATTAGTATACCTATATGTTATAGTAAACTTTATAACATTAGAACTTTTAATAGGTCCTACCACAGTTCCTCTGGAAGTTGCAGTAACTACACCAGTAGATGTATTAATAGTAAATCCATTTCCAGCAGTCATAGAATAGCTCAACGAAGATGTCCATCCAGCAGGATCTCCATATGCTCCAGAAGAATAAAAAAATCTTCTACCACAATCAAATGATGGGCTAGTTGTACCTCCTCCAGCGGGTATAACTGTAGAATAGGATACTGATGCCTGAGCAATAATACTTATTGAAGTACATTTATTAAGAGCTTGTGTGCAAGTAGCAGTTGGAGAGGTTGTGCCAGTAACTGTATTACCAGGATAAGTTGACGTAGGTGTCCAAGTACATGTAATTTTTCTAGTTACTGTTCCAGAAGTTCTTGCCGCACCTATAGTAGTTCCTCTAGATGTAGCAGTTAATACTCCATTAGCACTATTTATCGCAGTAAATCCATTCTGAGAAGCAGATAAACTATATGTAATTGAAGTAGTTAAGGTGCCATAAGTTGATGCTGGCGTAGTTGTAGTAGATCCACCACTAGTAAACTTAAATGTACCAACAAAGCCATTAACAGTTGGGGTTGCACTAGTAGCTCCAGCACTGATGGTAGGATAACTAAATGTCCCACTAGATAGAGTTAGAGATGTGACATAATTACCAGCTTGAGTAACTATATTCCCAACAGTACCAGTTTTTCCATTAAGAGTATAGGTATAGATTAAAGTTCCTACCGTTGCTGCATTCTTTATGGTGGCTCCTAAGCTAGGAGCTGAAATAGCTGTACCATATGTACCATTAGTTGGAGTAGCCTGTGAATAAGTATCAGATGAGCCAGAAGTATAAGTTCTAGTTTGAGATACTGTCCCACCTAAAGTACCTGAACTTATAGTACCACCAGATGCTGGTATTGTTGCATATGACATGGTACCTCCAGTTGGAGTACCATAATCTGTGATAGCATTTGCTTGTCTCTTAAATATAACACTAATTGTTTTACCACTATAAGTAATAGTCAATGTGTTTGTAGAAGAATCTCCAATAATTGTAGTACCAGCACTACTTATAGTCATAACATGTGATGAGGCATTCCATGTGCCTACATTGTTATTAGTATAGGAATAAGTACAACTATTAGTTACATATTGTTGAGCAGCAACATTATCACTAAAATTATATTTACCTAAAACAGCTACTGAAATGGTGCCTCCTCCAGCTTTAGTCCATTGATTATTTCCATTATATGGATTAGAAGAGGTGTATTCTCCAACTATACTATTTAGAGTTGCAGTCTCAGATTGAGAGTTGGATGTTTTAGTAACATCTGAATATACATAACTAACAGTTCTAGTTCTAGTAATACCTGAATAACTCCAAGTACCATAGCTTACCGTACCATTTTCTCTTTGAGAGGTTGCTGTACCATATCTTGTTGTATCTGTATATGTATATACAGGTGTAGCAGTTCTAGTTCTGTAAGAATTATCACTTGAATAGGTCCATACACTGTAATTAGTACTTGTGGTAGCTGTCTGAGTCTGTGTACCACCTGAGTTTGTGGCTCCATCTGACCATCTGTAAGTTACAGTTCTTGTTCTTTTAGGATCTGAATAGGTCCATGCACCATAGTCAGTATATTGAGCGGTCTCAGATTGAGAGTTGGACGACAGTGTCGTCCAATCCGAAGCTGATCCATCACTATATAAAATCTTTTGTTGATTTAGGGTACCTTTGGTTCTTACATTACCACTATAAGACCATTCAGTAGTATCTATGGTTCTTGTGCGTGAAGAGATTTGATATTTAAATCCTTCCCAACTAGCTAATTCATTAGAATGATCTATATCTAAAGATATATTGACATCCTTAAGATATAATCTAGCCTCATTTCCATCGTTAGAACCATTATTATCAAATCTTATTCGTACCGGAACACTATCACCCCAAGTACTTGGAGAGGTAAATTCATATCTATATAATGTCCAAGTTTGATTTAAAGGTAACCTATCTTTTACTACTAATCCTTTATTAGGATAATCATTTGGTAATATATAATTCATCACCTACATAAAGGATGCAGGAACCAGAATATATAAACATCAGCTCCCTTAATATTTGCACTACACTGAGCCCAAAATGAAATATAGAATTTGGTATTAGAAGGTATATTAAAATAAGAAGAGTGACTGTAGTTTTCAGTACTAGCAGTATTAGCTAATATCTGTATACCAGTAACTGGGTTTACTCCTCTAGGCCATGCTAAACTAGTTTGTGGATTATCTAACAGACTACTTTGAAAAGGATATGTAGATCTTGCATTTTGATGTAGATCCAATAAAGTATTTACCTCTGCAACATCTGGTAATCTTTCATTTTGCTCTACACTATTAGAACTTGGAATCCATGCCATCCAGTAAGTATCCTCTGGAGTACATCTGGTAACTCTTATGTCCTTTACATAAAAGGTAGTGTTAACCCCTAAGGGCATGCCCTCTAATACTATCACTGTATTACAGCTCTTAGATATTGTAGCAGTACTCCACACCTTAGTCCAAACACCCTTAGGTATTGATAGGGAAGATCCATGACTGGTCCTTCCTCCCTCTTGAAGAGGATCCAAAAAAGTACTAGTACCAGATTTATTAGAATATGCCCAGAATGATACATTATAAGTATACCCTGCTTGACATATTAACTGATTATATACAGTAGTATTACCTGTTCTGAAATAAATCCCTGCCTCAGCATATGTACCATTAGAGTCTATTCTAATCTCAGGTACCTCCGTATTTCCAGAATTTTGATATGTAATACTTACACCTTCTACTGTACGGTAAGCACTGTTATAATAAATTCCACCGGAATTTGGTAATAAGTTACCAGTAATATTCCCAAGTGAATATAGAGAACAATTTGTAAATCTTACTTTATTACCTGCGGTCTGTCCAGCTCTTCCAGCATAAATTAAGAGAGTTCCTTTAGTAGCTCCAGTGATGGTTAAAATGAGATTACTAGTAGATCCATCAGTGCCTACCTCCCATGCTCTGCCAGCAGTACCTGATAAATAATCATACTCTCTAATAGTAAATCCTTGTGATGCCCCTTCTAAGTAAGTTACACTTCCAATAACAACTTGGTAATTTTGTCCTATTTGAAGTCCTCCAAATATAGGTCTATTCTCCCAATCATCTGAGCTAGGTCCGATGTCTAATAATGAAACATATCTTATCTGGTCGGCACCACAACCATTAAGCCCATAAGCTTCTTTTAAGGTAATAGCCATTTCTTTAAAGCTTGTTTGAGCCTACTCCATATACCTATCTTTTCTTTAAAGCTTGTTTGAGCTAATTGGTCTTGTAGCTCCTGTATTTTCTGATATAAGCCTTGTATCTGTAAATGAAGTAAAGCTGTATTATTTACTCCTTTTATTCCTCTATCATTAGTGTATACTAATTCTGGGAATACCTCTTCTAAATCTTGAGCTACAGGTCCATACCCGTTTACTCCACTTTTCTTATATATAAAAGATCTATTAAGATTAATAGAATCTACAGCCTTTTCAATAACAGATTCATCTATTTTTTTAATAGATCTCTTAAGTCTTTTATCTGAAGTACCAAAGTTAGTTGCTGTATATATATTCTCTTCTACAAGTGAAGTGGCAGCTCCAATAAACTTATCAGCAGTAATACTAATATCTGAAGCATTAGACGTAATCTTCATTGCTTTTCTCCCTTGTATGCCCAATAATGCCACAGTATTAGATTCCTGCTGTAACCTCCATATACTTTCCCCATATCCTAATCTGAATACGAAAACAGTTGAAGCATCTTCATTATTAATAATACCTGTTGTATTATAGGTAAATGAAGATTTTTGACCAAACATTGGAGCGTATGTAAATACCTTATATCCTGGTATTTCTTGAGTTGTGCTAGTTGTTACATAGCCAGATAAAGTTGCTGGAGCAATATAATCTATTCCAGCTTGAAAATTTAAGCTATGATAAACTACTCCATCTCGAGATACTGTACTATCAGGTCTGAATAGTAATGATCTAACTGATCCAGATAACGTGTTTGTAAATAATAAACTATCATAGGCTGAATCACCTGTATGCCTAAATATTATTTGAGGATACCTTGCGTCTCTAACAATTAATCGACCTGTAGATGTAATAATTCCAGTTGTTGATAAATTTCCTGTTAGAGAACCACCAGTTAAAGGTAAATAACTGTGTGTATGACTAGTGATATTACCTGTTAGAACTGCTTCAACAGATTCTTTAGTTAAATTGAAGGATCCTCCTAAAGGATCCCAAGTAATATTACCATCATTTATAGCCCCAGCAGCTACATTAGTTCCTGCTGGATAATGGTTACCACCTAAATCAAATTCTGTTGCAATATTGTAAACATCTCCTACTTTAACACCAGTGGTAGGTAAGTCTGCAAAAGAATTTACTGAACCTGCGTAAGTTAATACACTAGAGATTAAATTATCAATCTCTGCCTTAGTATATAGTCCAGCTTTAGTATAGAACCCAACCTTCTGTAAGGCAGTCTTAATAGAATCAGTACTAGTAATATCTTTAGCTGAAGTTTCAGCTGTATAATCAGTTAATATTGAGTTAATAACTGAAGATGGTTCTACATAATCTATTCCTGGTTTAAAATAAATCGACGATAATATGTATCCAAACTGACTTCCCGAAGTATGTTGTAACCTACTTTCACCATTATCATTGAAAGCAATAATTGAAGTAGAGTCCCCACCAAGTTGAATTCCTCTATAAGATGTTTCAGAATTAAAGGCAGTACTTAATATACTAACTCCATCAGAATAGGCCAATATAGTATCCAAAGAATCTCCAGAATTATGTATCAGTATAGGACCTGCCATTAGTCCACCTGTTAATGGAAGATACTTAGCTGTTTCAGTTGTTACAAAAGCTGGAGTAGCATAATCTGTATCAGCTATGAATGTACCTTCATCATATATCTTGTATTTGGTGTAACCTGTTTCTCTTCTTAGGAAATTCTGAGATCTAATAATAGTTTGTTTAGATGTATCACCTAAATTTAAATTTCCAGTATAAGAAGCTATGTTATAATAACTAGCTTTATTAGCATCGAATACGGATAGCTTAGAAGAATCTGAATTAGTAGTATAAGATAAATTCAAATCTCCAGTCAGGGTTCCACCACTCAGAGGTAAATAATCTTTAACAATTTCCTCTAAAGCTATCAGATCTTTCCAATCTGCCTCATTATCATACTTCCACTGTAGATAAGATCCATTACTTCTAAGTTGTACTTCTGCTCCTGGAGGTCCCTTTATATATCCAGTATCAATAGTAGTAGCAGCAATATCATCTAATGTTAAAATAAGATTTCCATCCTCATTAACTATCGCAGAAGCAATACCTATTCCTTGAGTACCGGGTAATAATACCCAATCATTTGAGTTGAGATCAAACCTTCTTACTCCAGAATCTCTAGCTGTAGTGGTTTGAAACCATATCATAGATTTATCTGAAGGAGCCTCAGAGCCGATGTAAACATGCTCATCTCCATCCCTACCTTTGGTACCAGGAATATAAACCCAACTACCATTAGTTGTTTTTACTTTTAATGACATATTTATTTAAATATAAAATGTATCTAAGTTGTTTCACTATACACTCCAATACCCTCTAATATTCTAATTTGATAGGTTTTATTTTTTTGAGGAGTAAAAGATTCACTATTAGCCCACTTAATTTCTGGAGTAAAAGTTACTACAGGAGTTAAATCTCCAGTACTAAATTGTAATAGATATTCATTAACAATTCCAGTTTGAGCAGGTGGTACTAAAGTAATATATAGAGTAGTTATAGGAGTTTCCCATACATAAAATCTATTAGTCTCTAAAGAAGGCTTATTGGTAGTCATTGCTATCCTTTTAGTATGGGCAGTGACTTGATTAGCTTTAATAACTAGCTCATTAATAGCATTGATAATAGTTTTAGCCTCAGTTAATAACGCTTGATATTGAGCATTTTCGAGTAGAGGTATCTCTGTTCCATCAATGTCTGACATATCTACCCATACTTCTTTATACTCTTCTGTTGGCTCAACAACTCCAACTGAAACTATATTATGTTCTAATCCTAAAGATTCAGTAGTATTCTCATTCTGAATTATATTACCATTAAGCTTAGGTTTATTAGAAACATCATTAGTATAATCTGCAGTTTCTTTATAAGCTAAAGCCTTTAATTTAGACTTGTCTTCTTTAGTAGCTAACTGATTGTCTGTGTAGGTTTTAGATACATAGTCTTTGACAGCAACTGAAATAATATTATCGCTACTAATATTGATATTAGTAGAATCAGTATTAACTCCAGTATAAATATTAACCAAAGCTTCTGCAGGAATTCTTATCTCTGACTCATCCCACATCACCAAAACAATCTCCTCGGTGGCAGCATCGTAATAACCTTCCTTAATAATTTGCTCTATAGGTTGGTCTATTACCATAATAGTACCATCACTTTTGGTGAATTTCCATACTCCACTAGATGAATCATAACTTACATCTGTTATAGAATCTTCAACTTCAGTCTTTTTAGCATAGTTGATCTTAATATTAAGACCATCTTCATCTCCAATAGCTTTATCTGCTGTATCTACATGTAATTCAGACTCTACTTTATTATTTAATTTATCTGAATTATTAGCTGTTTCTAATACCTTGCCATTCTCATCTAAATGAGCATAGCTACCTATTGGTTGTTTACTATTAAGCTCCTGTCTGAGACCAGTTATAGCTTCTATAGGATGGCAGTCAACAGAATTAGTATCTAATAGATCTTTATGTAATCCAGAAAAAGCTACTTGAGTTAATTCTTCTCTATTAACTTTATCTGGAATTGTTCTTACTAGATTTTTATCATGATCTGTATAATCATTAGTAGATAATCCCTTTCCTGGAATCTTGTCTACTTTATTACTTACTTGGGCTAAATCTCTATAAAATTCCTCTTTAGTTTTGGTATATCCACCAAGCTTAGCAAGCTCATAAGCTGAATCTCCTTGAGGTCCTTTACATTCAGTTTCCTTATAGGTCCAGTACTTTGAGTCTTTTTCCTTATATAGAATAACAATAGAAGTATTACTAGTAATAGTAATTGGTTTGCCATTCTCTTGAATAAAGTTGGTATATTCTCCTGCGCCTGAACCAATATAAGCTATATAATCATTAGTAGTTACTGGATAAAAATCTGGTCCTGGTTCTGCTATACCTCTAATATCTTCAAATAGTACATAGCCAGGAGTAACATTTTCCCATCTACTTAATGATTTATAAACATTATAGTATAATAGAGAATATCTCTTAGTGGGTCCACCTGACTGTTTTAGCCATAAGATATTCTTTGAAGAGGCTGGGGGAGCTTCTGGACTAACCCAAATACTCCCCAAACCTTTTATATACTCGTACATATTGAATCAATTAATTATTAGATGATCCATTATCTACCAAGATACCAGCCGTCTGTAACTTAGTTAATAGATTATTATAAGCTGCTACAACTTGCTTCAAAGTAGCATCTGCAGCTAGACTTGTAGGGGTTGTAACAGGAGTAAATGTACTAATAGCTATATTCCCTGATCCTAATAGAGATGCATTATTAATTGTTTTAATATTAGTTCCAGATACTAATTTATTTTGTTTAGTATCCATCTCTTCATCCAAGGAATCCAGCTTATCTCCTTGCTCATCTGTTAGAGTTTTAAGCTCCTGAATGTAAGTGGAGTTTATTGCTACTTCTCCACTTAAATCTTCTAAATTAGAAGATAAGTTATCCAAAGAATTCTGAATAGTTACACCTGGGTCTTTAGTAGGGATAAAAGTAGCATTATCTGGGGCCGAGGCTTCAGATACCAGATTCTGAATCATTTCATCCTCGGTACCATTAAATCCTGCTTCAGAAATTCTTTGATATAGATTATTAACTACTAAATCTTTATACCCATCAGGAGTAAAGACATAGACATATCCTGCAGCAGTTTTAGAGGATGGTGTCATCCATATGTCATCTGTCCTTACATATATAGGACGTGCCTTTTGACAATAAAATTTAATCATACTTATTTAGTATTTGTTGAAGTTTTCTGTTTACTTTTGATACTTAACTCTTTCTCTTTAAGTCTAGTATCAGATTTTAACTTCTCCCGTTCAAGCTCCATTTGTATATTAAATTGTCTAATCTTTTCTAATAGTTCCTCTTTTTTAAGATTAGACTCTGACTCATCTGTTTCAAGTTCAGTATCTTCGTGGGCAATTTGGGCCACTAGAATTTTAGTCTCATTATCTCTTTGATTCATTTGATCCTGTAGCTGAAGTTCTGCTAATTTAGTCTGAGCCTGTTGCTCTGCTATAGCTTGTTGAGACTCTAATTGTTGTTGCTGTGCCTGGGCTTGTCTCTCCTGAATATTCTTCTCATCTTTTTCTATAATTCTTTGAATCTCTGACAAAGAAGGAGAAGTAAATATTTTCATAATTGAGGAGAATGAGAGAGTTTGATTTTGAAGAGCTGCTTGAGCTAAAGTATCAAGTTTTTCAGTAAGTTGTTGGGTCTCTGGACTACTATCAACCATTATCCCATAGTCACAATCAGCAAACTCATCCCCATCAATCTCCATAATCTTCATTGCTCCATCATTAAGTATATATTGGAACTTTTTGGAGCCCCCTCTAATAGCCATTTTAGCTGTTTCTAATAGACACTCAAGGGCTCTTCTTTTTATATCATCATGGACAGTAAATAACCACTCGGTTATATGAGATGATTGCAATGTAGCTCTTTCAACTCCACCAACAGTTTCTCTTGCACTAATTTGTCCCTCTCGTTGCTTAGATATACCAGCAACCTCGGACATTTCCATCTTTATAAACTCAAGAAGATTTAGATGCTGTTGAATGTAATTACCAGTTTCAGCATCAATAACCCCAGTATTTTGGTTACCAATCATTCCTGCTAATTTACCCTTACAAGGTCCTATAGATCCCTCCTTGAATCCATCTTGTACAGCTATATGATTAACTTTAGCAAAATGTACCCACTTGGTAACATCCCATCCTTTAGGAACTAAAGCTAAATCAAGTCTTAGAATCTTTCCCCAATTAGCTGCAATTGCCTTATTTAATCTATCATGAATTACATCATATAGATATGAATAAGGCTTCATCATATCTACTAGAGAGAATGGTTTTGAATCATTAAGATTATATACTCCACCTACAATACCAAAATGGCATCTTGATGGATTAGATAGTCTATTATACTGTACTAATCTAGGCCTCATGTTCAAATAAATATCCTTACCTATTTTAGTACCTTCCCAAGCCTCATCAATCCACAGTATCTTTTCTTCCTCTCCTAAGTCCTTATTTATGATATAAGTCTCAGGATAAAAGTTATACTCTTCTTCACCAGTCTCAGGATCATAAGATTTAACCTCTTTAATTTTTCTCTTACTCTTCCAATACATCCTAAGAACTCTGATATTACCATTATTATCAAAGTAATTAGTAGTAGCATTTACTCCAGTATTGCCAAAAAATACAAAGTTATCTATAACTGTACCTTCCCCATATTCATTACCAGTAACATCAGCAAAATTAACAAAGGAGTTTCTTTCATCATGATTTTGCATCTCATCAGTAGCATAACTTTGGGGCAAATTATCTATATACTCTATATCTTTAGGAGTCAACACGTCATAAAAGGTCTCTATAATTTTTCCTGGGCTCCAGAAGTCTATAAGAATAATAATATCAGCATCTTCAATTCTACTGGAATATCCTTGTCTAAAGGCATGTACCTTCATAGGATTTAATCTCTCAAATGTGGGCTCTCCACCAACGATATCACACTGATATTCTTCTTCTCCTACAGCCATAGCATCTACAAATCCAGCATTGAATTTAGTAGATACTGCCAGTTCTTTTATGTAATGTTTGAGTAATAAATTAGCCCTCTGCTCTCTAATATCTTGCCACTCATAAGTGAAATAATAAGTAAGCTTATCTATTTCATTGTTAAAATCATCTTCAGACATGGAATTATTTGCAATTAATTCTTGTAGTCTAGCAAATAACTCTTGTTTCTTCGATTCTTCTATCTCTGATAGAGCATTAGGATTAGTAACAATGGCTCTAAAGTCAAATCTACGCTTAGCTTCTTCACCTCTAAGAACATTCAACTTAGAGTTCATTATAGGGTAATGTTGAATAGTCTCAGGAATATAATCTGCCTGTACTTGTTCAGGGTTGAGAACTATAGATAGATCC
>ENA-OPIZ01000010-OPIZ01000010.1-human-gut-metagenome-genome-assembly--contig:-NODE-10-length-24544-cov-1.920658_pt1 | contig 24544 bp, 25 predicted proteins | sample MGYA00241409_ERZ501648 | MGnify/ENA primary metagenome ERZ501648 (study PRJEB25962, sample SAMEA2042298) | human gut metagenome | biome: human gut; feature: human-associated habitat; material: faeces...
ACACCCAAAAAATAATATTTCTTATTTGGCCCCTTCCATATTTTTCTATAAATTCCGCAAAATTATCTGTAAATCTTTTACCACCCATACTTATTCCGGCAGCTGTTGATGCACCAGCTCCCGCTCCAATCAGTATGCAATCGGCATTTCTTATATATTCTACCGCCCTGTCAATCCTATATTCATATGTATCCTTTTGAAATATATAATCATTTGCAGGAGTACCACATAAAAAATTTCGCCAGTCAACATGTCCTTTTCTGATTTTCTTAAAGATCATAATTAACCTCTTTTCTCAATACACTGTTTCGGGCAAATCTCTGCACATCTTCCGCAATGCAGGCAATGATTCTGATTGATTGTAACCGGAACTGAAGATATATCAATACACTTTTGCGGACATACAGAATAACACAACTTACATCCGATACAGTCTTTCCCAACAAAATAACCAGTCTGGACAGCTTCTGCTTTTCCTATTGTTATTGTATTCCTCACAATGTTTGACGGATTGCTGATATCAAAATACTCGCCCTGTGCCTCATACAGCTGAAACACTTCGATTGCGTCTTTTGTATCTCCGGGGTAAGTTTTCTTCATATAAGGATTTCTCTCAAACATAATATCAAGATTCTTTTTCCCGATGTTCTTTATTCTTCCACGAAGAGACACTGCTATTTTTTCTTTTGTCGCAGATATTGCCACATACTGCTGTTCCATTAACTGGTCATAAAATGCTTTGCCCTTTGCTGTAAGAAAATACACACCTTCTTCATCATAGTACATCATATCTATGATTCTTGTCTGAGGGTGTCCGTCTGAACCTATTGTTGCAACTGTGGTTGAGTGGATTTCGTCCACCAGAAGTTTGAGATAGTCCATTTTTGTCATTTCAAATTCTCTCCTTTTGCGAGATATGCCTGAATTTAAAACAGTTGTACTAGAATTCATAAGGTGGATTTCCAGAAAAATCAGCAATCACACCATGAGGGTTTTCAAGATAGAACACCTCAAAAATAGGATTATCTGTGGTCTGATACTGCCCCTTAACGATAGGGTTATTCATGCAGCCTTCCTTTACGCTCATGTTGTTCTCAAATACTGCTTTTCCATGAAGACGAATCCAAGCATATTCCGGAGAAGATACGGAAACCTCTACCTCAGGATTTTCCTGCATATCTTTGTAGACTTCCTTTGTGTTGTTGGTACAGAACCAAAGCTTTCCGTCCTGCTCAAAACAGAACATGAATGGACGGCATTTTGCTTTTCCATCTCTTCCTACTGTTGCTAAATACTGAACCGGGTTTTTCTGTAAAAATTCTACTACTTTCTGCATTTTATAGTACCTCCTTAATTTGTTGTAACTTTGTTTGTTACATCTTGTAGTTGTACTATAACACTGACTTGTTGTAATGTCAATAGTTACATCAAAACTTTTGTAACTTTTTTATGTATATGCTGCAATCTCTTTTTTCACATCCGCAAGCGTCATTTCTGAAAGCTTCTCCTCCATTGCCCTTTGCACCTCTAAAAGTCTCTTATCAAGAACATGATGAATATTCTTTCCTACCGGACATTTCTGATTTGGATTCTCATGAAAATGAAACAATTGTTCATCCGGTGCACATTCTACTGCCTTATACACATCAAGAAATGTAATCTGTTCAAGTGGTCTGGTAATTGTCACTCCGCCAGTTCCTCTTGCAACTTCAATAAGACCGGCAGCTTTTAGTTGTTGCAATATTTTACGGATAATAACCGGATTGGTTCCAATACTTGCAGCCATAAAATCACTTGTCATCTTCTGGTCTGAAAATGTATCTATACAGGCAAACATATGAATTGCCATTGTAAATCTGCTTGAAATCTGCATTGTAAACACCTCTCTTTGGTAGTAATCATATCAAAAATCAGATGTAATTTCAATGGTTACATTATTGTTTTGATTTTCTTTAATACATTTGTACGAATTAAGAACTTTTCTCTATATTTTCCAGCCTACTGCCTCTTCTCTCTCAAGAATAAATTTACGATAAATCCCAGTCTGTTTCAAGAGTTCACTATGTCTTCCCTGCTTAACAATCTGCCCCTTATCTAATACCAGAATCTGATCTGCATGTTCTACCGTTTTAAGTCTATGCGCAATCATAATAATCGTCTTTTCTTTTGTAAGAGCTTCTATAGCAGACATTAGTTCCTTCTCATTTTCCGGGTCTACATTAGCTGTTGCTTCATCCAAAATAATCACAGGTGCGTCCTTCATAATAGCTCGTGCAATAGATATACGCTGTTTTTCACCACCAGAAAGACTGGTTCCTCCCTCCCCGATTACGGTATCATAACCATTTGGCAGCTCCATAATAAAATCATGGCAGCATGCCTTCTTAGCAGCATCCATAACGAGTTTCATTGACGCTTCAGGTTGCCCAAAACGAATATTATTTGCAATGGTGTCCTCGAACAGATAGACATTCTGAAATACGAAACTAAAGTTTTTCATCAAGCTATCCACACTGTAGTTCCTTACATTTTCTCCACCAAGACTGATATTTCCATTGCTTACGTCCCAAAATCTTGAAATCAGATGACACAGCGTTTTCTCCCCGCCACCAGAAGGTCCAACAATGGCCGTGGTTGTTCTTTCCGGAATGTGTACTGATAAATGATTAATAATCTTTGCGTCTTCTGCGTGATTCTCGTCATAATAGAAGTCTACATTTTCAACTTCAATATCAAAGTTTTTCGGAATAATATTTTTCCCATCAGTATCCATTTCTTTTATTCTCATGACATTTTCCACTTTTGAAACACTTAAATCCACAATCCTGAGAAGTGTCGAGTAATTGCCTGCTGAACCAAGACTTTCAAATACCAAAAAAGAACAGATAATCATGCCAATACAATTCTGTAATGTCATACTGCCCGCAAGGTAAAATCCACATGAGGTCAAAATTATAGCCACACCCATAAGCTTCAATATAATGGACTGCAATTGCATCCATGGAACCGTCTTAAGTTCCATTGTTGTATTAATGTCCCTGTTCTTATCAATTGCTTCATTTAGCTCTTTAGATGCACAACCTGTCAGATTATAGCTTCGAACTTCTGAAATTCCCTGAACATATTCCAATACCTTCTCTACAACGAATTCATCCGCTGCTGCTTTTACCGGTGCAAGTGCTTTACTTTTTCTCTGCAGGAAACTATTTACAGTAAAAAACAAAACCATGCCGACCATAGCAATAAAGCCAATTCTTATATCAAAGATTAACATCATTACTGTAATTACAGAGCTTGTAAGGACACCGCCCGTTGTCATCATAACCACTCTGGTAGCCACATCAGCCAGCTGTTCCATTGTATTCGTTGTAATATTGGTGATCTGTCCAAGACTGTTCTGATTGAAATATCCCATCGGCAGATATCGCATATGTTCTGCAATCTCAATGCGTTTTCCGCATGCGGTATAATAGCCTGCTTCACACTGTAACATAGTAATCTGATATTTTACTACTGACGCTGCAGCAAGGCTTGCTACAAGCATTCCTAAGCATAGAACAATCAGACTTTCGGTAACATTTTGTTTAATTGCTCCATCAATCAACAAAAGAATCGCCGGAATTTTTACTGCCTCCAATAATGCAAATACCACACCCAAAAACAATGCCTTATAAAATTTCTTTTTATTTTCTGCACCACAGAAATCAAAGAACCTTTTTAATATCCTAAGCACGAGGCTCCACCTCCTGTTCTGAATCTTTCACACTCATATGTGCTCTCCACATATTAGAATAGATTTCACCGTTAGCTAACAACTCATTATGTGTTCCTGTTTCTGCCACTGTTCCGTTTTCTATAACAAAGATTTGGTCTGCATCCACAATCGTAGAAAGTCTGTGTGCTATAACAATTAACGTCTTTCCCTTTATAAGTTTGGCAACAGAATGTTGTATGAGTGCCTCATTTTCTGGATCTGTATATGCTGTTGCTTCGTCCAGGATAATAATCGGAGCGTTCTTTAGCATTGCTCTGGCGATAGAGATTCTTTGTCTCTCACCTCCGGAAAGATGCCCGCCTGCGCTGCCGACTATTGTATCATAGCCATCCGGAAGTGCCATAATAAACTCATGACAGCCACAGTCTTTTGCAGCCTGTTCTACTTGTTTATCAGTTGCATTCAAATCTCCCATTCTAATATTTTCACGAATCGTATTATCAAACAGGTAATTATCCTGAGAAACATAGGCTATCTTACGATTATAGTTTTTTAAGGATAACTCACTTATATCAACCCCACCGATTTTGATACTGCCACTATCTACATCCCATAATGATGCAATAAGCTTTGCTATAGTTGATTTTCCACTCCCGCTTGGTCCAACCAATGCATTTACTGTTCCACTTTCTATTTTAAGATTTACGCCATGAAGTACTTCCTTTTCCCTATAAGAGAATCTTACATTTTCTAAACAAATTGAATAATCCTTTATCTGTTTATTATCATTTATAGGTCTCAACTGCTCTTCCCATGATAACACCCCTGTCACTTCTCCAAGAATCGAACCCATTTTGCCAATATCATCACTATAACTCATAACTGTAATCAGTGGCGTAACAAGCCCCATCGAAAGAATCAAACACATAACCAGCGTACTAAGGCTCAGACTCCCTTTCATAAACAAAAAACCGCCTATTGGAACTGTAGCAAGAGCTGTACACGGCATTACAACCATAGCAATACAAAAAGGCACATTGCAACGGCGCATCCATTCTACATAGCAATCTGCACCTTCTTTTGCTGCAACCTCAAATTTCTCATAAGAAGACTGTGCTTTTCCAAATGCCTTGATTACTTCGATACCATTAATATATTCAACAGCAGTATCATTTAATATTTTAGTCTTGTTAATCGTATTCTGAAAGCTTTCCTGGTATCCTACCATCATAAACATATATGCAACAATACCAAATACAAGTGTTATTAATGACGCTAACGCCATTCGCCAGTCAAGAATGCATAGATACATAAATACAACAACAGGTGCCAACAGATTGGATGTGAATTCCGGAACGACATGAGCCAGTGTTGTTTCAATACTATCTACACGTTCCACAATTATATTTTTTAGTGCACCCGACGGTGTATCCTTAACCTTTCCCAGTGGTACTTTTGCTAATTTATCACACAAACGTTTGCGAATATTTGCCAGTACCTGAAAGGTCGCCTTATGAGAACAGCATGTTGAAATGCCATGAAACAGATAACGAAGCATCCATAAAACTGCAATTGCACCACCATCCATTAAATATCCACTCCACCGCGTTTTCCTTTCAATCAATCGTATAACAATATCGCTTACAAATAAAAACGGAGCCACACTACATATGACACCGATAATTGCCGCAATCACACTCACGATATAAAATATTCGTTTTTCACCCGCAAATTCCATAAGCCAGCTGACTGCACCTCTTTCTTTATTTTGCACAAAAAATCCTCCTTTCTTTACGCCTGCAATTCTTCCAAACAAATCGTGTTTGCATGTAATGCTTCTATAAATTCCAAATCATGAGTCACAACCAGAATTGTTTTTCCATGATTGCGTAGCTTCTCAAATAAGCGGGCAACCTGAAGCATATGACGGTAATCCAGTCCGCTTGTCGGTTCATCAAACAGTAAGACAGAACGTTCTGACGCTATAGCAGTAGCAACCGCAACTCTTTGCTTTTCTCCTCCGGATAGCGACACCGGATGTCGCTCCCTGTACGGTAATAAGGCCAGTGATTTTAGAATATCCAATGCTTTTTCTTCATTCTCTTTCTTCATGCTAATCAAAACTTCATCTAAAACACTTTCTGTAAAAAGTTGATGGTTTACATCCTGCATAACAAGAAATATTTCATTCAAGCGCTCTTTTCTCTTATATACTTTTCCATCAATCTCCATGATTCCTTTACACTTTTTTTCAAGTCCACATATACATCGTAAAAAGGTAGACTTTCCAATTCCATTATTTCCTACAATAGCTGTTATTGAGTTCTTGTCTATTTCCATTGTTTTCAAATTCAGAATATTATGATTTTTCTCATACCCAAATACAAAATTTTTGAATACAATCCGGTCTATATTCTCATTTCGATTATAATGAACCATTTTTACATCTTGGTTTGAACGAAGTCCCATCTGGTGTAGATCTCTCGGAGTCAGCTTTTGCATTTCCTCCTTGCTAAAATCAAATTCAATCTTACCTTCTTTTAGAAAAACCATGCGCTCTATCAAATTCCAGATATACGCAAGCCTGTGCTCTGCTATCACAACTGTTTTGTGTTCTACTTTCCATTTTTCAATCATAACGTGCAACTGTTCCATTGATTTTAAATCAAGATTTGCAGATGGTTCATCCAAAATGATAATATTCGGTGAGCAGACAGATACGCATCCACAAGCAATTTTCTGTTTTTCACCACCTGACAAATCAAAAATGCTTCGATTCATCAGTTTCTCCAATTTCAGTTCCTGAACTGTTTTATCTACCTTTTTAAGAATTTGTGTTTCTTCCATGCCTCTGTTCTCAAGGCCAAATGCTAATTCACTTGTCGTATCCACATTAAAAAACTGTGATCTTGGATTTTGGAAAACAGTTCCAGACAGTAATGCAGTTTCATATAATGGCTGATCATTGATTTCTTTCCCATCAATACAAATCGTTCCGGTAAGATTGCCTTCATAGAAATGTGGTATCAATCCATTCAGTAATCTGGTAATTGTTGTCTTTCCGCATCCTGATTCTCCACACAATAAAACAATCTGTCCATCTGGAATATGTAAATTGATGTTATGAAGTGCCCCTCTTCCGGCTATATTTTGTTCCTCTGACCCATATTCGAAGCATATATTTTGTAACTCAATCATAAAAAGCCTCCAATCTTAACCAGCAATAAATATGCCAAAGTAATGATACAGCCCAGCAAAACAATATAATCCACAAAACGAAATCCAATCTTACAGATATTTGTTCTTTTCACATCTGCTCCAAGCCCTCTCGTCAAGGCAGCCGCAGAAAGTTCATCTCCGATTTTGACAGAACAGGTCATAAGGGGTATCAATCGATATTCCAGCATCTTTCCCGGATGATTTCCACCAAAGGATATTCCTCTCATTCTCATGGCATCTGATATGCTTGATGCCTCTTCTCCTACCGTCGGAAAGAACCGAAACATAACTGATAACGGTATCACAATTTGCTTTGGCATATGCATACGACATCCGTTCCATCGCCGCCACAAATTCACTGACAGTTGTTGTTGTAACTGTATAATATCCCATCATAAGCCCGGGTATAAACTGGGAAAGAATACCCGCTGTTGCTAACACAAGGAAATTAAAAAAACCGCTCAGCTTTCCAAGCAGATAATACTGTAAAAGACATCCTGCCAAAAACAGCATCTCAAAGACGAAAAAAGCTTTCACCTTACCGCTAAAAAGAAGTAGTATTGCTGGTATTATTGCCAATAAAATTCTTGCCCATATCAGCTCATTTCCGCCTGCACCGCCAAGCACGAATGTAGCTACCATAAGAAGTAAAGCAAGCTTAGTTCTTGGATCAAGAGTTATTTTTCGTTTCCCCTTTCCACTACTCATCATTTCATTCTTCATTATACAATTCCCGCTTTTTTAAAATGTTTCTTTAGTAATGCTTTTCCAAACATTCCGCCTATGATTCCAAAAACAAAACTGGCAATCAAAAGAACTGGGCATAACCACATTGGCATCAGACTATTTAAAGTCGTAATATACTCTTCTCCAAAACTCTGTCTTGTCGCCCAATATGCCTCTCTGTTAAAAAATAACGGAATAAAATTTCCCCACGCCCACATGCTAAATACGCCGCATGTAAGCACAGCTTTTGTCTGACTTGCGTAGTTCCCGCTTTTATAAATTAGTTCTGCAATTAAGCCTGTAAAAAATCCCACAATCAACGCATAATGTGCCATTCCGGTTAAAATCATAAAGATTCCGATGATGATACTCATAATCCATATCATTCCAAATTTCTTTACCTTCGTCAGAAATAACATAAATGGAACTCCAGCAATCAGTGGTACTAACGCGCATAACATCGGCATCATAATTGGGATATAGCCAAGCATCGCTACACCAGTTACAATGACACAGTAAATAGCCGAATATATTCCAATATTCATCAAATCCTTTCCTTGCAATCTTGAACTTTTAGTTGTCTTGTTCATATTTGTTGCTCCTTCCTAAAATTAGTAGTGTCTAACTTGTTATTGTAATAAAAGGCAAGACAAACATCTTGCCAAACTCATTTGATATTATAATCATTGTTTCAATTTTCATCTACTCCAAAAAGTATGAAATGCTCCATTCAGACAGACTTTTTATATTCACTTGGATTGATTCCCATAATGCTTTTAAAACTGTTGGAAAATTTACTTGCGTTATCATATCCAACCATGCCTGCAATCTTGCCTATTTCATGGTTCGTTTCCCTAAGTAATTCTGCAGCCTTTTGAATGCGCTTTTCTTTTAAGTATGCATATATACTCAGCCCATAAATCTCCTTGAAATATTTCTTAAGATTCGTTGCAGAGATTTGATGTTTATCTGCCAGACAAGCAATAGTTAACTTCTCATCTATATGATTTAACATGTATTGGTGTATCTCCTTTACTTTTGCAACCAGATTTTTGTTAAAATAACGATTCTCAATCTTCTCCTTTGTTGTATCCAGCGCAAATAAAAACAGCAGAATCTCCATCACTTTAATTTTGTAATAGCTCTTTTTTATCTGTTCAGGAACACAATAAATTTCCGAAAACAAATGTTCAAATTCCTGCTTTTCATGTAGAACAATACATTGCTTGTGATTACAGAATTTGTCCTGTAAAATTTTGGGGCTCAATTGCATTTCTTTCATAATCATGTTTTGATTTTTTTCAATTTTATCAAAATCAATTTCTATTGTCACGCCATGATAATGTGACTGTGGGAAATAAGAATATGACTTTACTCCAGCTTTCATATTAATTGCCATATCCCCCTTTTTCACATATAAACACTCTCCTTCTGATGATTCAAATTCAATTCTCCCCTCACGACAATGATTGATTTCCAATATGTTCTCATATCCGACTAACTCCTTAATTGAAATATAGTCTGTATGTACATCGTTGTAAATCAGTGCAATCCCAGGATAAACTTCAAAACGTGTTAGAACTGAATCTCCCGAATCGTCCCGAATTCTATAAATGACGCATTCATTATCTCTCGTTGTGATTGTTACATTATTTCCATAAAAATCCTTTTCCCACTCTTGAACTGTCATATAATCATCCCGCCTTTCATCAACAATAACAGTTACAAAATTTTATATTATTGTACAAATAATCGCCCGCTCATTGATTAGGTTAAACTAACTAGAATTATATAACTATAATAACTGAGTTGCAAGAAAATTTTGAAGTGGTGGATTGATTGAAATCAGAGTACAGCTGGCACATCTCTTTTTTAGAATCAGACTTTTTGTGGTACTAATGGATAGCATCATCCTTTTCCATATCATTCATCAATTTATCAAAATCACTTTCATATAGTGAATCCTGTATAACTCTGTATTTCTCAAATTCGCTTTCTGCAAATTCCTTTGCAATAGCTGCTGTTACTTTCCCTTTATCCTGAAGTACTTCTGCATCATTAAATCTAAGAAATGCGTCAAGCTTTGTTTTCCAATCTTCCATAGTCATAGGAATATGTCTTCGTGCCTGTCTTGTTGCATAATCAAGATACATTGTCACAATCTCATTTAATTCTGCAAGTTCTTCTTTTCCTAAGTAGTTTTTTGCAATTGAAACATCTGTTTTTACTATTTTACCATCAGGCGCATTTTTCCATGATTTAAGTCCCATATGTTCCTTATTATGATCAGCTCTTGCCACTATCACTTCTGCCGCTGTATTACCATGAACTGCATAATGCATCTTATTCTGAACTGTTGCATAAAACTCTCTTGTCACCTGTGAATTCTTATCATAATCAACTGCTGTTGCATATATATCTGTAATTTTCTGGTAAAATCTTCTCTCACTTGCTCTGATTTCCTGAATCTCAGCAATAAGATGCTCAAAATAATCTTCGTCGAAAATCTGTCCATTAATCAATCTGCTTTTATCAAGAACATAACCCTGCTTTGTAAATGTATCCAATACCTTTGTTGCCCATGTTCTAAACTGCATTGCCCGTTCTGAATTAATGCGATAGCCCACAGCAATAATAGCCGCTAATGAATAGAACTTATAATTGTATGTTTTTCCATCATCCGCAGTTTGTGCAAATTTTGCACAAACTGAATTTTCATCTAATTCTCCCTCTTTAAAAATGTTACTCAGATGTTTTGTAATCACACTTCTATCTACATCAAAAAGCTGCGAAATTGCTTTCTGCGTAAGCCATACATCGCCATTCTGAACCCTGACTTCTATTCCGTCTTCTCCTGCATCTCGTGTGAAAACCAAGAAATCAACAGTGCTATTTCTTATCTGTAATTCTTTGCTCATAAACGCATTCCTTTCTCTATTCTCATGAAACGTCTTCTTTACATCTTATCGACTCCACATGTTTTAGTCCTATTCAGCTCAACCATTATCTCCAAACGTAATTTCCATCAATTCACTGGCTATCTCTTTACTCAAAACCCTCATAATACTGTCATCAACCTTATCCTTCGCCAAAAGATTAATATTTCCATACCAGACGACTTCCTGATCAATAACAGCAAAACGTTCACATGACTCTTCTACTGTTTTAATGTAGAAACCAGCTTTGCGCATTTCTTCATGTAGCTGCATCCAGTATGCTGCATCTCCAAATCCATAGGAATCCGGTGCCCATGTTACTATCGTAATCTGAACACCTGATAACTGCTTTTCTTTTAGCAGATTAATAAGTTCATAAACTTTTGTCCCACTAATTGCAGGGCTTGAAATGATTATATTTTTATTTGCATCCAGTAAATCTTTATGATAATTTTCAGCATAATTATCACCGTCGTATATTGCATTAGCTGTCTGTTTATCATTATGCAACCCCCCTGCAATCTCATATCCAATCTGTTTATATGCTTTAAGTCTCTTCATATACATGTTATTAAACATTGTAATATGGTTGTCTACATAATCATATATTATTACATTTTCTTTACCTGCATAATCACGATTCAATCGACCGGCATACTGTTCAACAACTCCTCGAAATGATACAGGTGTTGCCATAAAAAGTGTATCCAGTCTTGGAAAATCAAAACCCTCTCCTACAAGTGAACCTGTAGCTATTAATATCAGAGACTCCGCCTTATCAACCTGATGCATCTGTTCCAAAATCTTCTTATGTTCTTTCTTTGAGTTGTTGCCTGTCATTAAGAATACATGGTCTGCATAATCTTTCAATCGCTTGTACAGTTTCTCTGAATGATCCTTGTATCGGGATAAAACAACTGGAGTGCGACCTGCTGACACACAATTCTTAATATCCTCAATAATCTGTTCATCCCTTATATCATTATTGTGAATAATATCATATGCTTCATTTGGATGCATCTTACCATTAATCACTCCTCTTGGAGGTACAGTTCGGGTAAAACGCGGATATACAAGATGTTGTATCCCCTGCTCCATAGCCTTTTCCTTTGCTGTGTAACTATATCTTATAGGTCCTATCAGCATATAATTGATTTTTTCCAGTCCATCTCCTCTTTTCGGAGTTGCTGTCACACCATATACATACCTTGCTTTTACTTCTTTTAGCACATTTGCTATTGTTTCAGAGGCACAATGATGACACTCATCAATTAGTACAAGTCCATAATGGTTCAACAACTTATGGTACTCACCCTTTTTGCACAATGAGCCTGCCATTGCAATATCTATGATTCCAGTCATTGAATCATGTGCTCCCTGTAATGTTCCAATCAGACTTTTTCTAGTTCTTAATCTTCCAGTTTTCGTTTTGTACTGGGGTAGTTCTTCATCTATAATTAAAAATTTGTTTAGAGCATCTTTCCACTGTTCTATAAGTGCAGATGATTCAAGCAGGATCAGAGTATTCACTTTCTTTTCTGCAATTACTGCACTGCATACAACTGTTTTCCCAAATGCTGTTGCAGCATGAAGTATTCCATTATCATGCTTAGTCAGTTCCTTTAACGCCTTGTTCTGTTCAGGTCGTAGCTCTCCATTGAATTCTACATTAATATTTCTTCCCTGCTGCCTCTCATCATCAATAGTATATTCAATTCCTGCCTTATCAATATTTGCTATTAATTCATCCTGTAATCCTCTTGGAATCTGTATGTATCCACCAAGATAGTCTTTTCCAAGATAAATCCACCTCGAAGTATCATAATTAGATGTTCCAATCGCACTATTTTTATAAAATACTGGGTTACTAAAGGCTGCCATTCTGCGAATCTTATTTTGCATCGCAGGCTTAAGATTCGTGCTGTCGACATATATACCATTTGATAATGTGATATCCATTTTCCCATCAACATCTGATTTTGCAAAATTTTTCATTCTATCCCATGGCTTTTCCCTATTTTCTTCATCACTGGATGCTTCAAGGTCATCTGCTGTAAATGTCCATTCCCTTATCTTATTCTCCAGAAATTTCTCTGAAAGCTTAGGTTTACTTAATAAAGCATTCCATTGGTCAGGATAAGCATTCCAGTTACTATCCACAAATGCACTATTGCCATCTTTCAACGCCCTTCCCTGTAATGGCAATGCAATCAGATTTCCTATTGCCACATTTTCTAAGGAATCCTGTGCTGGCAACATTCTGTCATAATAATTGAATGACTTTAAATTCACCTGCTCTGCACCTTTATCTAAAAGTGCGAAGCCAAATTTACGAACCACTGCCGCCGATATTGGCTTTTCAAAGAAAATTCATATATGTGCACCTTTTCCTGAACGAGAACGCTCTATCAAAGGTTCTATTCCATTTAATGAGCAGATATCTCTCATAGCTTCGACTTCTTCAATCCATGTATCATCTGTATTTGCAAAATCCTTTTTTTCTGCATCCTTCTCATGATTATCAAAGTCAAACACCAGAAACCTACATGTTCCATCACTAAATAATGGATATACACCGATTACATCTTTTGCAGCATAAGAGTTTCCCCTCAAATGCATCAATATGGTTGGTAAATCTAATCTTGTATACGAACAATATTTGCAATCCTTACAGTCTATATGTGTATTTAATTTCCTATGGCAATTATCTGACCAGAAATTATCACACTGCGGATAATATGCCGCCTCTCCGTTTTTATTTACATTTCTTTTCGCATATACATCTGTTCTTCCCCAAAAGAATGAGAAAAATAGCTTTGCCATCCTGTCTGTAATCTCTTTGGGGTGCACAATCCTTTTACCCTGTTCTGGATCAAAATCCTCTTTCGTATCCGTTTCCCTTATACTTGCCAGTTCATTTTGATATGACAGTCCCGCTTTATCCAATATGTTCTTTAATACCTGATTCTCCAATTGCAGATTGTTCAACTGCTTCTGCAATCTCGTCACATTCTCTATTGGATCACGCATTTGTCATACCTCCCTTTCCGTCATTATCTATTCATCTCAAGTATTCTTTTCACTTCCCGCCTCAATTCTCCACTGAATTCTGATAAATCATCATATATAATTACTTTCAGTCTAATAAGACGAACAATATCCCATATTACCTCTGATTTTTTCAGTTCCATGATAACACCCGGATGACGCTTATCTTCTTTTATCCGTTTTTCAAGTTCCCAGAATTTCTCTGATGCAGGCTTTATATCATCATTCAGAAAATTTGCATACTCTTTAACAAGACCTTCTATATAATTTTCCTGCCAGCCTGATAATTTTTCTCGAAATAGTTTCCAATCCTTTTTGCTTATGTCCATGATTTTGAACCTCCTCAGTCTCAAGTTAGTCTCAACAAACAATTTCAAAAATGAGACTGACTTGAGACTACAACTTTATAATTCACCTGCGAATCCCGGTTTTATCACATTTTGCTATATCATAGAGTCTCACTCAGTCCCAAATCTCGTGAGACTTCGTTGAGACAAACTTTGAAATATTCGTTTTTCAGAAAACCCTTTAAGCGTCTCTCACGCTTTAGAAAGCTTCTTCTTAGAATATTCTGATTTTAGTCACTTGATTTTTCTCAAAATTTCTATGACATTTTCTATGACATTTCTAAGGCATTTTCTATGACATTCCCCATCTTCATTATAAGAGTTACTTAAACCAAATTTGTGCCTTTAACCAATTCAGTTTTCATCTTCTCCTGACTTCCACACATAGAGCTTTTACATTCAGGAATACTCTATATCTCATTTTTATTCTATGAATACATACTTTCCCTTTCCTTTACCATTCACCGCTTTAACAACTTTCATGTCTCTAAGTTTTGTCATAACTACTCTTGCTGTGGATGGTGAGCAATCAAGAATTTCTTTTATTTCTTTTGTTCCAAAAATCTGATTTTTCTCTATTTCATCATACACCTTAAGAATATTTACCTTCGAAGCATTTCTTATTAATCTCTTTGCAAATCTCGTCGCAAAGAGATTGAATAGTCGCGCAAACCCTTGCCCCCTTCTTACGCACTTGCTCATCGTTATTTTCATCGATTTTATTATCAATAATTATTTCTATGCTTTCTGTTGCTTTTTCAAAAAACATTTTGTAAAGCTTAACCGAATCTAGTTCCATCTTTTTTTCATCTATAACAAGTCTTCCTTCATCATTTTTAGGCATAGAATATTCGAGATAATACTTTCCTTTTTCATAACCCAAATTATATGTTTTTTTCATATCGTTTTACCCTTTGCTGTATAGTATAAATGCCTCCATCAATATTATCTGCCACAATCTTAAGAATACTGTATTCATCATCTTCATATTCAAGTGCTCCAGATTGTATCATAACTTCTTTCTCCTTACTAAGAAAAATAACATTATCTACATCTAAATTAACAATAAATTGAGGATTATGCGTAACCATTATTATTTGACGTCTTTTAGCCATGTTTCTAAATTGTTCTAGCACATCTTCTTTAATTGCTTTTTGTGATATATGATCTTCCGGCTGATCAATAATGTATATCCCCTTATTTTTCTCTTCACCACTTAATAGTTTAAAATATATTCGCGAGTTAAATCCCGCCGATAAATCCGTGTATACATCTTTCCCATTCTCAGTTATTGCCTTTATCGGCTTAAAATCAGCATCAAGTCTTGTTTTAATCTTAAACTTTAAGGCTTCCAGTGGATCATCTATTTCTGTAGGATAGCGAGAAATCATTTTTCGTAGATCTTCTCTCGTAATCTCCTCAACTTGAATTCTATTTCCCTTTTTTAAAGAACCTTTTAGAATTTCTTCAAAATAAGCATTATCAATCTTTTCTATAGCTATTTTAGAAACAAACAAAAAGGCATCTACCGGATTAACTTCTGGTTCAACCTCTGTTTCTTCTATAAGACATTCATAAGGCGTAAGAGAATTCCGCTTTTTTATAAGATTCGCGATATTCTCAGCCAGTATTTTCTTTTCTTCCGAAAAAGCATTATGTCTATTTTGTTGATCCGTTTGCCGTTCGCTATATTTGCGTTTAAAAGTCTTTAATGCCGTATTAAAAGCATTAATCTTTGTTCTTTCTAATTTTGCCTTTTCATACTTATTGCTATATTTTTGAAGTAGCATTTCCAAAAACTCTACTTCACTTTCCAAATGGTTTCTATCTTTTTCATCTAACTCAGAATTAGCAATAAGACCTTTTTTCATACTTGAAATAACAGACTTAAACTCTTCTACAAGTTTTTGTAGTTTTGATATATCTTGCGTTTCCAGCTCAATTCCCAACACCAATTCATTTTCAATTTCCTCTTCATCAAGTAACTCAAGCGGTAACAATTGATTAATCTTATCATCATAATCAAATTTATACTCTAAACGCTTATAAAAACTTTCCAGTTCTTGTTCTACTATTCTTCTATATCCCTGCGCATCAATCTCGTTTGGAAAGAACTCAGCTAAATACCTGTCAGCCTTTAAATTTTCGTCTTCAAATATTTCCCGAATTTGTCCTTGGTAATTAAATTTAAATATGTCTTTTTCAGCTATTTTAGTCTCAACCTCAATTCCATTTTGGCAAAGATATTTTTCATAACCTTTTTTTAGTTTTGGTAATGATGTAATAGCACGTTCTTCAGTCAGTTCATGTAACAACAAAGATTTTCCTATAGAATTATCACCTATTACAACATTTATTCCTCTTGAAAGAGGAACATAATTCTTCTTTCCATGGATATTAATACAAAGCTCTTTTACATATCTTCCCTGTCCCCAAAAACTACCCGAATAATTAATCCTATGGTAATCTGTAATGGCCATTACCAATCCTTTAAACGTAGGCAAGGCTTTTAAATAAGTGAATCGAACATCGTCTTCATTCTCACTTGAGTTAGGATAGAAATTCCAATTATGACAATCAGATCCTGTTACAAACCTTAGTTTTTCCTTAACATTATTATCTAAAGAAAATTTCTTATTGAAAATCTCATTATCGCGTTGTCTAAACTCATAAGCATCAAAATATTCCATAAATAATAATTCGTTAAATGTTTCTCTCCCAAGAGACATCACATCGGATTTGTGAGGTTTTTGAGTGGACGTAGGTGTTTTCTTTTGATGTGCAATCATAACAAAGTCTAGTCCCACTTCTTTCAAGATTGCAAAGTAATCATCCCTCTCGTAAGCACCATCAATATACTTCTCTTTTCCGATTCCCTTTACAAACGACTCTTCTAACCGTTTTAGCCCTTCTTCATCTTTATCATCAAAAATCGTCACAATATGAATGACTTTTTTCCCATCAAACTTTACAGAGAATTCTACACCAGGTAAAACCTTAAGCAGTTCCTTTCCCTCGTATAACTTCAGTGTTTTGTATAAATCTAAGCTAAACCTATCATGATCAGTAATTGCACACATATCTATTTCATTCTGTCTTAGTTTAGCTATAAGAACAGGAATATTTTCTTCTGTATTAAACGCAACTTTCTTTCCATCCTTATGATTCGAAAAAAACGAATGAATATGTAAATCTATTTTGATTGGTTTATCCACTATTTTTTTCATGTATCACACCTCTTCTATAGCTTTTCTTGTTTGTTTGTTTTATTTAAGCTCATATTTTGCATATAAGAGTTCATCAAATTCATAACAGATAATTGATTGTTCATATATTGTTGCTGTTGAGTCAAATTATCTGTCAACCCTTTAGGTATGTATGGTTTTTGTATAGTCTCCCATGTTATTTTATATCCCAATGACTTAGCAATCACTTCAAGTAATTTATCTCCCTCACTCTTAATTTTCGCCAGTTCTGTTTCATTTGGATTTTCAACACACAGTCTGTCATAGTATATTTTCCATTGGTTCAAAACATTTTTATCATCACCAAATACTACTTCAATAACATTTAACGCTCTAACACTTTCCACAGACCACCCTAGCCCTCTACTAACCATAAGGGTCTTAAAAATCTCCAACTTTTCGGCACGTTTCTTGCTGTTATTCTGTAGAATCTGTCCTACTATCACTGCTATAATCGGAGAAACGATTATAGAAATTATGTTTATTACGTCCATTGCACATCCCCCATTTAATCCTTCTTTACTATTCGCCTCGCATACTCATAAATTCGTTTCAAAGCATTTTCATCAACATCATCAACTACATTGCCTGCGACTTTCGAGAACCCATTGTATGTACTAAATCCAAGCAAGTACACAGCTAGAGCCATTGCCAAGTTTTCATCATCTGTGTTCATCTCCTTAGCAATTCTACGAAGTTCGCTCATTACAGAATCATGTGGTACTTTGACATCTTCTCCACCTTCATTGACAACCTTCTCAATAACCTTTGGGAGAACCATGCACATCTTATAAAAGGCATCTTCCTGTCCTGTTACAAGAGCATAAAACTGATCTAAACTTACTCTACGAATCTTTTTATGCGAAACGCTCTTTCCATCAACAGTAGTGGACCACTTAATGTTCTGAGATTTCTTTGCGATCGCTTCAACTAAAAAGCATGCGCAATCGTCATCATCTAATAACTGGCTCTGCATCTTAATATATGTTTTGCCAGCTGCAGCAGAGTTCATAGTGTTATGCTTATTTTTCATTTCTACATAAACAGTATGAACAATATCCCCTTCCGGAAGCGTTATTCCTTCAGGCACTTGAAATATAACATCCCAACCACCTTCTGTTCCGTTATCAGGAACATGGCAATTATTTATATACTGAAAAATACGCTGATGAAAATATCCGATGTCATTATTGTTAGATTTGTCTCTTTGCCTAAAAATCTCATTTCCAACGATTTCATCCCATGATGTCTGATATACAGTTTTATCGAATATCATCTTAATCGGATCAACAATGTTCTTGTTAAAACGTACAATGTCAAACGACTCCAGCTTCTCCCCGTATTTATCAATCGTATCTTTTACATGATTAGTAAAATCTTTCTCTGAAATAAAAGATAATTCCCAACTCATTAGTCCTCTGCTCCTTCCAATGCTTCATATATCATATTTGCTACTTCATATCCAAGATTAACCGGAACTGCATTTCCTACCTGCTTATATTGTGACATAACCTTCCCACAGAACTCCCAACTATCTGGGAAAGATTGACACCTTGCGTTCTCTCTTACAGTGAAAGGCCTTGCCTCCAAGGGATGACACCTTTCAGTTTGCTTCTGTGATGGTGAAGTAAGTACCGTTAATGAAGGCTCGTCCATAGATAACCGCATTAAAATTCCAGTTCTTCCACCTTCCATATCCCCACCACTCTTCATGTATGCTTTCGCCAATTCTGGGTCTATATCTCTCCAATATCCACCGGCAGGTACAAGTTCAAAAAGCTTACGCTTATTCTCTCCATATGGCACACCTACACTCTCTGGAACATTTTCTAAGATATCTCTTAGCACTGGTTTATAGTCATGTGCCTCTGGGAATTCGAATGTTATTTTTTCTTTTAAATCCTTACGAATACCTATCGTGATAAGACGTTCTCTCTTTTGTGCAACTCCAAAGTCCCAAGTATTCAAACCCTGCTTTTGAATGTCATATCCTGCATTCTCAAAAATTTCAAGCATGGTCTGATAGGTCTTTCCATGGTCATGCGTCAACAGTCCTCTAACATTTTCAAACAAAAACATCTTTGGCTGTAATTTTTCCAAAAAAATCGCATAGTGATAAAACAATGTTCCTCTTGCATCTTCAAGTCCCAATCTTTTACCTGCATATGAAAATGCCTGACATGGTGCTCCACCGGACAGTAAATCTAATTCACCTTTCTTGATTCCAAAGTAATCTTCTAAATCCAATTTAGAGATATTAGCTATATCGTCACAAATAACTCTCCAATTGGGACGATTCTTCTTTAATGTATCGCAAGCATCTCTATCAAGTTCAATCAATCCGTTTGTATTAAAGCCAGCTTCTTCCACACCTAATGCTAACCCACCAGCACCTGCAAATAACTCTATTGTCGAAAACTTTTTTTCTTTAACTGAGTACACTATATTGTAAAATGTATTTTGCATATTCCTTCTAATGCGGCGAGGATCATCTGGTTTTTCTGTACTATCAGGGATTAACCATGTATTTCCCTTTAAAACAGCACCTTCTATTCTTCCTTCACCACACAAACGAGTAATTCTTCTTCTAGAAATGCTCCATTTTTCAGCCATTTCAGTAGTTGTTGCAAAACTCATATTTACCTCCAAATAATAAAAACATACGTTTATATTATATTCCCTTTGCGGTACATTTTCAACACTTTCTGAAATCATTTTTAAATCGGACAATTATTCTACAAACCGTTGATTTTATTGGTTTTGTTATACTCTTCTTTTCATCCTATTATGTAATTCAGGGTTATTTAATTCTTTAAGTATATCCTCTGTCTTAACATTCTTATTCTTCATCTCAAGATATTCTCCAAACTTGATTTCAAAATCAAAAAGTTCTTCCCATCCCGGATCACGTCATGCGACTGTCCCATCAGAATTGGATGCTGTCAGTCGACTTACTAACGCTCCAAAGCCTTTCACATCTTCGTTGTTGATGGCAATCCTCATATCATTCGTAAGATAAGGCTCACAGGCTCTGTAATAGCCAACCAGTTCTAGCCGCTTATCTTCAAGGTCTTTTTTGGGAATCAAGCCGAGTCGAATATTAATCTTTTCAAGCCACTCATTTGCTTTTGCTTTTGCAGATTCAATAATGCTTGCAGCTTCTTTCTTTGCTTCTTCCAACTTTTCTTCCGCCTGCTTAATAAGGCTCTGAAGACTACGAAGAGTTCTCCTAAGTTCTTTTTCCTGAGTTTCCAGTTTCTGTATCTCCTGCTCACGCATTTGAGCCTTATATTATGCGATCTCGCCCATCCGGAAGAATCTTGGTCATTCCTTCCACTGTAAAATCCCAATCAGGCGGCAACGACAACAAGGTGAGCAACATTCCTCGTTCTGTTAAATTTAGTCTCTGATCCTTTGCCACATCCATACCTACAACGAAGAATTGTCCCGATGCTTCCGATTTAACTATCTTCATCCAAGCCACCATCCTCGCCCTCATCATCCAAGGCACCATAACAGTTTTCAAAATACCACTTTCTATTACACTTGCCTTGTATAATTATGGAGTGGGGATTCATCTTCAGAAGCTGTGCATTAAGTTCTGCAATAATCTGATATCCTTTTGCTCTGGAACACCCCCAATCTTTCATGATTTCGTTTACATCCACATACATTTTCTGAGCCATGCGCCCACCTACTTTGCTTTCTCATAAGTTATGTGGGACATCTTTTCTCTAATCCGTAAGCCACTTCGAATTTTTTAGAATCTTTCCCTCTCACAATTCATTTGGTTCAGTAAGAGGAGCATTACTAGAATAAAAAGAAAATTCTTTCAAACAGCTTTTTCAAATCCCTCATAATACATTTGGGTCGAAAAAAGCTCTTTACTAAATCAAAGTAAAAAACCTTCCTCTTTCACCTTCTATTTGGAACGAGTCAGAACTGATTACTTAAATTTTCTCTATCTTTTTTTAAAAGATATGTGGCATATGATTTTCGAAAATCCGAAAATGTTTGTAGATAGTTATATATGTGAAAATTACTCGAATGAGTGATTGATGCCGGTCATGATATCCGGCTTAAGATTCTTAAAAAGAGTGAATGCAAAATAATTGCAACCACAAAAAATGGGAACCCACTATTTAAGCGGATTCCCACAATTTATCGTCTATTCAAACTCGCAGAGTCTGGTTTGATTCAGGTTATTTTAATACAGTTATCTATACCATTTAGTATTGATAACTCATGCCTTTTCCATACATTATTTTTCGTTTCACATATTTTTAGTACCAATCCAGTACCATTGCTATATTGTCATTATTGTGTGTAGTTCTAGTGGCTTGCAGGTTTGTTTACTATTCAGAAAATAATAATCTGATGGTTTGCAAGTCAACCTATGGAAATTATAATCTCCAGACGATGTTTCTGCAACTAGAAATTTTGTGGTACTAATGGGCAGTACCACGACCAATTTCTATGTACTGAATAAAATCAATTGCCTTTGCAAGATTTCTCTTAACTTGTCTGCTCAGGTATACTTTACTTTCTGCTACAATCGTCAGTAAAAATCTGATAAATCATGCCTTTTGCTAAATTACTATTTGTTTCTATTGTTATTTATATAAACTTCACTTATATTTTAGTCGTTCTCTTAAAAATGGCTTGATGGAATATGCTATCAAACCTCTTATCTTTCTATGCTGCTGTTCTGTAATCTCACTCTTATTTCTTTTATTGAACATATCCAACATAAACTGATAATCATTTGTTCCATCATACCTATTATATTTATTGGGTGCAAATGCTCCTTCTTCATACAATGCATATAGTAATTTCTTCGAAAAGTACTTTGAAGTTAATTCTATTCGTTCCCCTCTTTCCATAGCATGCGCTAAACGATACATATCCATTTGAACATCTACTTCATAATCTAAATCATCTCGCTCAAATTTTTCTATACAAGAAGATCCTATCGGGTATAAACTTCTACCTGTTTCTCTATTTCTAATCGTAAATAAGTATCTCAGATTCTCTTTTCCACATACACATTCTGATGCATGTTCCTCATCTTCTTCACAATCAACAATATCCCATTCCCGCACTGCTATTTCCCAATTATCCGTTGTAGATGCTTCTAAAACACGTTTAATTAAGTTTTGATAATAAGAACTCGCCATCATTAACACCTCTCTCCTGCGTTTTCGTTAGTAATATCTATAAAAAGACCCGATGTGGATTCGAACCACATCTTTCCCCTTCATAAGTGCACTGTTGCAAATGCACTTATGAAGGGGGACGCCCTACCATTAGACTATCGGGTCAATAATCATGCTAATAAGTTTTGGTATTTGCTCTATGAACTCTTCATCCACCTTATACAAGGTCTTTATGTACGAGCAAAGTGCTTTCTCTTGACGGTTTTTACTATATTTCCGCCATTTACTTATTTGCTTATCTGGAATATCCAAAGCTATTTTTGTATAATCATAAGCCATTTTCTCAAAAATGTATGTTGCCAATTCAACACAAGATCTAGAAAACATAACAAAATCATCGAATGATATTTCTTCATATTTATTTGGTGCTACTAGCTTTGAAAATTTAGCCTCGGTCTTAAAATTATACTTTTGTAATTTACGATATTCTTTTTCATGAGAATCAACCTCACATAAATCATGAACCGAAGTATTTCTTATTAGTCGATAGTATTCACATAACTCATACAAAGGTTTCATATCATCAGATAAGTTATTACCACAAATATTTCTGACTGCACATGATAAATATGACTCTTCTTGAATTCTCGGTTTATATTCATTCTTTCCGTATTTATTTATCTGCCAGCATACATCTTTCAAAAATGTTTCAAAACACAAATGAACATTAACAATATAACTTCTGCATATTTCGCAAACCATCGAATCTGCATCATAATTTGTCAGAGTTACTGCATATTCTGTTGCTAACTTCACAAATGTATCCCTTTTCTGTATCTCGTTTTGATGTTCAACCAAAAAACACCTTTTTGACAATTCAACAAACTGATTAATTGCGCAATATTTTCCCAATACATCTTTAAAATTATTTAGTGCATTCTTCTCATACATTTTATCTATTTCCTAATAAACCTGCCTGATAATCTTTCTCGAAATAATTTCCAATTCCTTTTGCTTATGTCCATGATTTTGAACCTCCTCAGTCTCAAATCTCGTGAGACTTCATTGAGACTAACTTCGGAATATTCTTGAATAAAAGTTTGGGTGTCACATTGAGTGCCATATTTACTGTCATTCACTTACTTAATTTTCCATTTACCACCATTATCTGGACCTTTTTGTTCTATGATACCTTTATCCTTTAATTCTGATATATATCTAGCAATTGTTCTATCTGTGACATCTAAGGCTATTCTTAATTCATCAATAGAAATATTCGGATTTTCGGAAATCATTTTTAGGATCTCACATGCTTTAGTAAGCTTCTTCTTAGAATACTCTGGCATTAACTGCTTCATTTTTTCTTCCGAAATTTCTATGACATTTTCTATGACATTTTCATTCACATGTGTTGCATAATTAGTGCCATAATTCAGATTATACAAAGTCAATGTAAAATCATCATTATCTGCATCAAAGACTGGCATCTTGGTCTCATCAAATTCTACTTGTCCCTCATAATCTGCCAATATCTTCTTAAATCCATTACCTCTACGCTCCATATATTTTAAACGGCTGAATATATCAGCTAATATCGGATTTCTTCGCTTTGACGGAATTTTCAATAGATTTTTCCCCTCAAGAGATATTCCACTTACCATTCCACCGGGTGAATATATTTCAATTCTATCATCGAACATATCTATATGGACTTCACTACCTATCTCCAGATAATTTCTATGAATCAATGCATTTACTACACCTTCAAGCACTGCTCTATCCGGATATCTTGTACAGACTATTAATGCTCTGTATCTGCAATTACTTAAAATGCAGAAAACATTTACCGAATGCTGTGAACATCAAGCTTTGAACAATCTCCCTACAAGCGATGAAATCAAGGAACTGCAAACCGACTATAACAATATGCTTACAGCCATCATTGATCTGCTTGATGGTGCCAATTATCTGTGGGAATGAGAACACCATGAAACAAAATAACCCTTGTTACTTGTTTGGTATGTATGAACGTGATACAAATTCTGTTATTGTTAATGCCATCAATGATACATATACCGGCACGCCTCTTACTATCAGTTGTGAAAAATGTAATTCAGCCGTCTCGCTCGATAAACCTGATGATATCGCGTAT
>ENA-OPIZ01000025-OPIZ01000025.1-human-gut-metagenome-genome-assembly--contig:-NODE-25-length-14464-cov-1.242210_pt1 | contig 14464 bp, 6 predicted proteins | sample MGYA00241409_ERZ501648 | MGnify/ENA primary metagenome ERZ501648 (study PRJEB25962, sample SAMEA2042298) | human gut metagenome | biome: human gut; feature: human-associated habitat; material: faeces...
GAAGCCCGGTGAGACAGTCGAGCCTTCCGAAGCTCTTTCTGCGGAGGAACAGAAAAAGGTGCAGATGCGCCGTCAGCAGCGTCAGTTTCAGGCGGAACACGCCGAGGATAACGACACACAGCCGCCCTCGGAAACGTCCGTCACAGAAGAGAAAAGGGCAGAAAATCCACCCCAGAATGTACCTGAACCGCTGCCATCGTCGGAAACACCGTTCAAGCCTCCTGTTTTGGAGCAGCACGGCGTTTCTTCTCATACCGGCACGGTGATTGCCGAAACGGTTGTCACGCACAAGCTGCGCAAGACCTCTGCGGTTGAAGCAGTAGATGCAGATGCCGTTCTCTCCCAAGCGGCGGAGACTGCCTCCGCAAAGCCGGTCTCGGACGATGCCGTCCCACCTACGAAGCGGATGCAGAAGCTCGAAAGGAAGTCTGAGAAGGCACATGAGCGTCTGGACGCTGCCCGCGAGAAGCTGCCCACGCACAAGGTTCTCAAGAAAGAGCGTGTCTTTGATGAAGAGACCGGCAAGGGCAAAACCCGCCTTCATTTTGAGGATGAGCTGAAAAAGCCCAAGGGCAAAGGCAAGCTGCAATTTGAGGCAGATAAAACCGTCCGCAAGGTCGGTGACACTCTCGCTTCCGGCATTCACGGCAAAATCCATGAGGTCGAACAGGAAAACTCGTCGGTTGAGGCGGCACATAAGACGGAGATCGCCGCTGAGACTGCCGCTCGGCATTTCAGTCATCATCGGGAAAGCAGCGTCAACAAGCCTTATGAGAAGGTCTCCAAGCTGGAACATAAGGCGGATGTCGCTGATGCCAAGCTCCAATATGAGAGAAATCAGCAGGAGCATCCTGAGATGAAGAAGCAGAACATGAACAAGCACTACCAGAAGCAGAGCATCAAGAAGGAATATGCCGCCGCTCGAAATGCCGGTTCTCAGACTGCCGGGACTGCCACAAAGAATACCGGCAAGAAGCTCGGTGAGAAGGCGTCCGACAAGATCAAGGAGTTCTTTGAGAAGAACAAGAAGGTCTTCATCTGGATCGGCGTCGGAATTGCCCTTCTCGTTTTGCTCGGTGCCGGTATCAGCTCGTGTTCGATGCTCACCTCTACCGGCTCGTCGGTTATCGCTTCCTCCTATCTCAGCGAGGATGACGCGATGCTCGGTGCGGAGGCGCAGTATTGCCAAATGGAGCAAGAGCTGCAACGCTATCTCGATACCTATGAAAGCACTCATGACTATGACGAGTATCACTTCGATCTGGATGACATTGAGCATGACCCTTATGTGCTGATCTCCATTCTCTCGGCTCTCCACGAGGGCGAGTTCACACTGGACGAGGTGCAGGGTACGCTCCAAATGCTGTTTGAAAAGCAGTACATCCTCACCGAAGAGGTCATCGTCGAAACCAGATACCGCACGGAGACTGACACATGGACGGACGCAGACGGCAACACGCACACGGAAACCTATCGTGTCCCGTATGACTACTACATCTGCAACGTGAAGCTCGAAAACTTCAATCTCTCCCATGTCCCGGTCTACATCATGTCTCAGGAACAGCTCTCCATGTATGCGACGTATATGTCGGTGCTGGGCAACCGCGAGGATCTGTTCGGTGACTCTCCCTATGTGGACAAGTACATCACAAATCCTCCCGCCGACTACGATGTCAACCCGGAATACCTGAACGATGAGAAGTTTGCGGCACTGATCACCGAGGCGGAAAAGTATCTCGGCTATCCGTATGTGTGGGGCGGCTCCAATCCCGACACGTCCTTTGACTGCTCCGGCTTCGTCAGCTACGTTCTCACAAACAGCGGACTTGTGAACACCGGACGGCTGGGCGCACAGGGGCTTTACAACGTCTGTACGCCGGTTTCAAAGGCGAATGCACAGCCCGGTGATCTCATCTTTTTCGTTGGGACGTATGACACCCCCGGCGTGTCTCACGTCGGCATTTACGTCGGTGATGGGGTCATGATCCACTGCGGCGATCCCATTCAGTACACATCCATCAACTCTTCCTATTGGCAGCAGCATTTCTACGCCTTCGGAAGACCCGCCTATTAAAAGAAAGGAGTTTTGCATGAATCCCAAGTATCAGAAAGTCCTCTCCGACATTGAGAAGGCTGAAAAGAAGAAGTCCGAAATCGAAGGTCAGCTCAAGGAGCTGTACGACAAGAAGACGGAGCTGGAAAACCTTGAAATCATCAATACCGTGCGCTCTATGGTGATGGACAAGGATCAGATCATGGCGTTCCTGTCTTCCATGAAGGGCGGCACCAAGCCCGCTGAAAATACGGAGGTAATCGACAATGCGTAAGAAGTTTCGTTTTCTGACCGTCCTTGCGGTCTGCGTCATGGTTCTGTCCTGCTTCTCTGTCACGGCGTTTGCCTACGCCGATGATACCGAGCAGAACCTTCCCGTTACGGAGGCAACTCAGCCCGAACAGCAGCCCGCAGTCACTCCCACGCCGGAAAAGCCGAAGGGTGAGCCGATTGACGATGAGGGCAACGCCTACACCCGCGACTTGCTCTATGACAAGGCAACCAACAAGCAGTTCATCACTGTCCAGACGAAGAACGGCAACACCTTCTTCATTGTCATCGACTACGATGCGCCCATCAACGAGGATGAGGAACAGTATCAGACGTACTTCCTGAACATGGTCGATGAGAGCGATCTGCTTGCGCTGCTGGATGATGACACTGCGGCTGCTCTGACCACCTGTAACTGCAAGGAAAAATGCGTTGCCGGTCAAGTCAATACCGACTGCCCGGTCTGCAAGACCAACATGAGCGAATGCACCGGCACTGCTCCCGTTACACCTGAGCCGGACAAGGATGCGGAAACCGATGTCCCCGCCCCTAAACCCGAAAAGAAATCCAACATCGGCATGATCTTCGTCATCTTTGCCCTTGCCGGTGCTGCGGGTGCAGCTTATTACTACATCAAGTTCGTCAAGGGCAGAAAGCCCAAGGATGAAGATATGGACTTCTTTGATGATGAAGGCTACGAGGAAGAGCCGTACATCAACGAGGATGAAGAGCCGCAGATTGCGGAGGATGCTGAAACGGATGGTGATGAAGATTGATCTTAGTCATTGCTGAAAAGCCCAGCGTTGCCCAGTCCATCGCAAAGGTGTTGGGCGCGACGTCCCGCAAGGACGGCTACATGGAGGGCGGCAATTACATCGTTTCGTGGTGCTTCGGTCATCTGGTGGAGCTGGCAGACGCCAGCTCCTACGATGAGCGGTATGCCAAGTGGCGGTATGACGATCTGCCCATTGTTCCGGAGAACTGGATGTTTGAGGTCACGAAGGACAAAGCCCAGCAGTTCAAGGTGCTGTCCTCTCTCATGAAGGACAAGCGCGTCACCGAGCTGGTCTGCGCAACCGATGCAGGACGCGAGGGTGAGCTGATCTTCCGGCTGGTCTACAACAAAGCCGGATGCACCAAGCCCTTCAAGCGTCTGTGGATCAGCTCGTTGGAGGACTCCGCCATCCGCGAAGGCTTCAATCATCTCCGGGACGGCAAGGAATATGACCGTCTCTATGAAGCGGCACTCAGCCGCTCGAAGGCGGACTGGATTGTCGGTATCAACGGCACCCGCCTTTTCACCACGCTCTATCACAAGAAGCTGGTAGTTGGGCGTGTCCAGACGCCGACCCTTGCAATGCTGGTAGAGCGCGACGGAAAAATCTCCACGTTCCAGAAGGAGAAGTATTTCAACGTCCATGTCGGCAAGGGCGATCTGACTGCCGATCTGGAAAAGGTCAAAACCGAAGAGGAAGCAAAGAAGATTGCGGCGGCTTGCGAGAAAAAGCAAGCCGTCGTTTCTTCTCTCAAGCGGGAGACGAAAACCGTCAATCCTCCGAAGCTCTATGATCTGACCACTCTGCAGAGGGAAGCTAACAGAATGTTTGGTTATACCGCACAGCAGACATTGGATGCCGTGCAGGAGATGTATGAGCAGAAGCTTGTCACTTATCCGAGAACTGACAGCCAGTATTTGACAGATGAGATGGGAGAAAGCACTGAAACACTGATTCAGATGCTACTTGGGAAAATGCCTTATGCCGAAGGTCTGGAATATCAGTCAGACGTGAGTAAGGTATTGAATTCAAAGAAAGTATCTGATCACCATGCGATTATCCCAACCATGGAAGTAGCCAAAGCAGATATTGGTGAACTGAAAGAACGAAACCGCAAGATTTTGTATCTGATCAGTGCCAGGGTTCTGACAGCAACTGCAGATCCTTATATTTATGAGAGCCATAAATGCCAGATTACCTGTAATTATCATACGTTTTATCTCACAGCAAAGAAAACAAAGCAGGAAGGATTCAAGGCAATCGAAAATAAATTGAAACAGTTCTTTGGAGTAAAGAGTGAGAAAGAAGAACCGGAGCTGGATATCTGGGCAGGCAAGCATTATGGTCCCTGTGATTCTTTTGTATCGGAGCATTTTACACAGCCACCGAAACAGTACACAGAAGATACCCTGCTTTCTGCGATGGAGCGTGCAGGGAATGAAGAACTGACCGAAGATACAGAAAAGAAAGGACTTGGCACACCGGCAACAAGGGCAGCAATCATTGAAAAACTGATTCAGTCTGGCTTTGTAAAAAGGGAAAAGAAAAATCTGGTACCGACAGATGATGGAAATGTACTGATTACGGTTCTACCGGACGAGATTAAATCTCCGAAGATGACAGCAGAGTGGGAAATGGCATTGAACCACATTGCCCAGAATACAGAGACTGCAGATGAATTTCTAAATGGGATTACAGAGCTGATGCAGGAACTGGTTGCCAGATACCAGGGGATTTCAGAAGAAAAGAAAGATCAGTTTCAGGGAAAGGCAAAAGGAGAAGTCATTGGCAAATGTCCCCGCTGTGGAGCAGATGTCAGGGAAGGGAAAGTAAACTTTTACTGTTCTGACCGGAAATGTGCTTTTACCTTATGGAAAAATGATAAATTCCTTGCAAGCCAGGGGAAAAAGATGGATAAGACGACAGCAAAGAAGTTCCTGTCTAAAGGAAAAATCCATTATAAGGATCTGGTATCAAGAAAAACAGGGAGACAGTATGAAGCAACTGTGGAAATGGTTGATCCCGGCGAGGGAAATGTGCAGTTCAATCTGAGTTTTCCGCAACGATAAGTAGTGTATTGCAGGCAGTCTAAGGACTGTCTGTTTTTAATACAAATATATGAAAGAGAGGACCTTAGCATGAAGAAAAAAGGTAATTTTAGAAAAGTAGTATCTGGCTTGCTGGCAGGCATGACAATGCTTAGTACAGTGTTGTCTCCGATGACGGCATATGCAGCGGAGATCCAGCCAGAGGAAAAACCTCCACTTTATGAGGAAGTGAAAGACTTTTTGGATGAAGATGAGGTGGTGACTGCCAAAGATTATGAAATGGAAACAGGCAGTGTATTTGATGTGAAATCAGACTACACAGGACTGGAAATCAAGGATGATAACAAGGTTAAAGTCACATTTGAGGAAGCAAAGAATGACAAGAATGAAGATTTTACGACAGATCATGTGGACACTTACAAAGTGGTCTATTATGTGGAACCGGTAAATCAGGAGCATCCGAAGTACCAGATCAGCCGAAAACTGATTGTGCGTGAGAAAGCAACAGAAACTCAGACAGAGGTGGCAGTGAGTGAAACAGTGACCGAATCCGAAACAGCTGTAAGTGAACAGCAGACAGAGGAAGCGGAGGATTCCGAAGCAGACTCGGAGGTTACCGATATTGGCGCTGATGAATTTGATGATTTAGTAGAGCAGGCACAGAATCAGGATACCTATGATGAAGAATCAGGGTTAGAACTTCATGATGTTTTGGAACAGGCAGGAGAAGAAGGCGTGGATCTTGAGGCTATGGAAGAAGGAGAGATTGCAACATTTGAAGCAGTTTCGGCTTATTCAGCAAGAAGTACACAGCAGGTAACAATTGAAAAAGGACCACTGTATAGATATGCAGATTATAATCTTGGAACCTATCTGACAGAGCCGTACTATATCAGCTACGGAAGCGTCAGAGCAATTGCGTATTGTGTACAGCCAGCAAAGCCAGGACCTGGATCTGGAAATTATACAATTACAAAGATTGGAGACAATCAGGCGTTAGCAAAAGTGTGTTATTACGGTACAGATGCCGCAGGAAGCGAGAGTTTTTTCGCTAATAAACACACGGATTTTTCAGAAGGAAAAAGATTCATCATTATTCACATGGCTGCATCATATGCCAACGGAAGCAGTGATGCATTTTACGGAACCAATGCTACAGGAGAGGCTTTGGCAAAGGAACTCTATAATTATTGTGTGAATAAGCCGGAAATACCAGATGTAGCGATGTCATTTTCAAAGCCGGATGTAAAGGCTTATGTAGATGGAAATGTTCAGAGAACGGAGAACATTCAGTTTAACGCATCTTCCCAGCAGAAAATCACCATGGACTTACCAAAAGGAGTAAAGCTCCATAATGTATCTACTGGAAATGTAAGTGCGGCAGGTGCAAGCGTAACAATTGGAGGAGGAACCACGTTTTATCTCTCAGCTTCTCTGACACAGACAAGAGATGTAAGTGCTACTTTTTCTGCAAAAATGAAGGGAAGTATTACAAAAGATTATTCAGCATATAAATTGACTACGAATGCAAGTGTTCAGGATCTGGCATTTGTATTTGGAGAAGGTGTTGCTGATGAAAAATATGTAAGCTTAAAGGTGTCCTGGATTGAACAGGCTACGATCGAAATCGTAAAGAAAGACGATACAGCGGATGTCAATCTTGCAGGTGCAGTATTCGGTGTATACAGCGATGAGGCTTGTACAAAGCTGATCACTCAGATGCCGGCAACAGATAAGAATGGAAAATCTTCTGTTACGATCATCAAGACACAGGATACTGTTTATCTGAAAGAGATCACAGCACCACAGGGATATGTAGTAAATGCAACGGCAACAAATGTAAAACTGGTAGCAAGTAAGACCTCAGCTGTAACCGTGGAAAATAAGGAACAGCTGGCAGAGCTTACCATTTACAAAGAAGGACAGGTTCTGACCGGAGCAGAGGTCAGTGAAAATGGAACGGTATTTCAGTATGAAAACCGCAGACAGAAAAATGCAGTGTATAACGTGTATGCCGGGGCAGATATCGTAACTGCTTATGGTACAAAAGTGTACAGCAAAGGTGACCTTGTAAAAGAAAACCTGACAACAGGTGAGAATGGTTCTGTCACACTGAAAAACCTGCATCTTGGAACCTACGTGGTAAAAGAAACAAAAGCACCGGACTCTTTCTATAACGGCAGCGAAGAAAAGTCAGTGACTCTAACTTATGCTGGTCAGAACAAAGAAGTTGTATTTGCAGATGTGACTTTTAACAACGAGAGACAGAAAGCAGATGTTTCTGTAGTAAAACAGGATAAAGACACCAAGAAACCACTGAAAGGCGGTATTTTTGCTCTGTATGCATCCGATGATATTAGAAATGCAGACGGAACCGTTGTTGTGAAAAAAGGAACACTGATTGAGAAAGCAACTACTGGAGCAGATGGAACTGCAAAATTCACAGCAGATCTTCCGATTGGATATTCCTATTCAGTAAAAGAAGATCAGGCGCCGGAAGGCTATGTAAGAAATACAGAAGATGTGTATACGTTCAAGTTTTCTTACACCAATGATAAAGAAGCAACCGTATCATTTGCCCATACCTTTAGCAATGACCGTGTGACAGCAAAGATCAATTTATTCAAAGTTGATAAAGAAACAGGAAAAGCAGTACCACAGGGAGATGCCACACTGAAAGGTGCAGTTTATGGACTGTATGCCCGTGAAGATATCGTGTACCCGGATGGAGCAACGGGAACTATTTATAAAGCAGGAGAGCAGGTAGCTTCTCTTACAACAGATGACAAAGGACAGGCTTCTGTAAATGGCTTATATCTTGGCAAATATTATGTCAAAGAGATTACTCCGCCGACCGGATACCTAGCAGATGCAGAAGAGCATGATCTTACATGCAGTTATGAAGGAGATATGACAGCAGAAGTAAAAAGAGAGTGCGCTTCCAGTGAGCAGGTCATCAAACAGCCATTCCAGATCATCAAAGCAGCCAACAATGGAAAGACAGATGCAGATCTGTTATCCGGAGCTGGATTTACAGTTTATCTGAAATCTTCCCTTACAAAGAAAGCAGATGGAAGCTATGATTTTGATTCTGCCAAACCAGTAGTGAGTGGAGAAAATGGAGCAACGGAGATTTTCACAGATGAAAAAGGATATGCCTGCAGTATTCCATTACCATTTGGAAGCTATATTGTGCGTGAAACTACAACACCGCACAATTACAAGCCAGTTGATGATTTTGAAGTGAATATCACAGAGCATCATCCAAATGAGCCGCAGATCTGGCGAGTGCTTCTGGATAAAGAGTTTAAGGCAAAACTGAAAATCGTGAAAAAAGACGATGAAACAAAGAAATCCGTCCTGATTGCAGGAACAGAATTTAAGGTATATGACCTGGACAACAAAAAGTATGTGGAACAGGTAACAACTTACCCAGTGACAACAATCCATAAGTCCTATTTTACGGACAATCAGGGATATCTGATCATGCCGAAGAATCTGAAGATCGGACATTACCGGATTGAGGAAGTCAACGCACCGGAAGGGTACACAATCAACAAGAATTATGTAGAGATTGCAGTGGATGCAAACACAGCATACCAGATGGATTCTGAAAGCGGAGATGCCATTATTACGGTAGATTACGAGAACCATCCGGTAAAAGGAAAGCTGACGATTTATAAAAAAGGTGAGATGCTGACCGGATTTAAGAAAGATTTTGTTTATGAAGAAAGATACCTGAAGGGTGCAGAATTTAATGTCTATGCAGCTGAAAATATCTATACACCGGATTACCAGAAAGATGAAAACGGAAACAGACAGCTGATCTATGCAAAAGATGCACTGGTAACAACGGTAACGACTGGGGAAGACGGAAAAGCAGTTGCTGATAACCTGCCACTTGGTTCTTACTATGTAGTAGAAAAGACTGCACCGGAAGGATTTGTCCTGAACCATGACAGATCAGAAGTCGCATTTGTCTATGCCAATCAGGATACACCGGTAATTGAACAGGAAGTGACTGTTGGCGATGACCGACAGAAAGTTGCGATTCAGGTAGAAAAACAGGATGCAGAAAATGGTGCAACCGTAGCAGGAGCTGTCTTTGGTATCTATAACAAAGCGGATATTAAGGTGGATGGAAAAGTAATCGTGAAAGCAAACACACTCTTACAGGAAATGACTTCTGATAATGATGGTCTTGCAGTATGTACGCTGGATCTGCCACGTGGACAGTATTATGTGAAAGAGTTAAAAGCACCGGCTGGATTTGTATCCTCTGATGAAGTGCTGAATCTGGATGCTTATTATCAGGGACAGGATGTGAAGACAGTAAAACTGAAAACTGTGAAAAAGAATCAGCCAACAATAGTTGAAATCACAAAATCTGATGTAACAACAGGTGTGGAACTGGATGGGGCAAAACTCACCGTTCTTGATAAAGAAGGAAATGTTGTGGATCAGTGGACTTCTGTAAAAGATCAGCCACATGTGATCAAACGACTGACAGTTGGTGAGGAATACACCCTTCGTGAGGAAATGGCACCTTATGGTTATTTGAAAGCAACGGATGTGAAGTTCACGCTGGAAGATACCGCAGAGATTCAGAAAGTAGAGATGAAAGATGAAGTTCCAACAGGACTTCTGATCATTAACAAAAATGGAGAGTTTTTGGATAAAGTGACACTTTTGGACAATGTAAAAGGTACTGTGGAGCATCTCTTTGAGTATGTAACCGGAAGCCTTTCAAATGTAACTTTCGATGTATTTGCTGCGGAAGATATCAAAGCGGCAGATGGTGTCAGCGAAGATTATTTCAAAGCAGATGAAAAAGTGGGAACTATTACTACAAATTCCAATGGCATTGCACAGATGGGAGATCTCCCGGCTGGAAAATACTATGTGAAGGAAGTAAAAACAACCCATGGTTATGTGCTGGACGGAGAGCCGAGATATGTTGACCTTTCCTACCGGGACCAGAATACACCAGTCATCACTTATGATGAAAAATGGCAGAATGCCCGTCAGAAAGTAAAGGTTACGGTTCTGAAGAAAGAAAAAGATACAGAACGTGTTCTTGCAGGTGGTGTCTTCGGTCTTTATACCAGTGAAGATATCAAAAATGCAAAGGGTGAGGTACTCCTTGAGAAGGAAAGTCTGATCGAGCAGCGAGTAACGGATGAAAAAGGACAGATTACTTTTACGGCAGATCTTCCGGTAGACGGAAAATACTATGTGAAAGAGATCTTTGCACCGGACGGATTTGTTACAACAGATGAAGTACAGGAGTTTACCTTTGAATATGCCGGAGAAGACCAGACAGAAGTAAGCTACGATTTTACTTTTGAAAATCAGCCAACCACAGTGGAGCTGACCAAAACAGACCTGACAACAGGTAAAGAACTTCCAGGTGCACACCTGAAAGTGACGGATTCAGATGGCAATACAGTAGATGAATGGACTTCTACGGAAGAATCCCATGTGATCAAAGAACTGGTTGTTGGTAAGAAATACACCATGACAGAGACAAAACCGGCAGATGGATATGTCACTGCAGAAAGTATTACCTTTACAGTAGAGAATACAGCAGAGGTTCAGAAGCATGATATGAAAGATGATGTGACAAAAGTAGAGATCAGTAAGACGGATATCACAGGAGAAACTGAGATTCCGGGTGCGAAACTGACGATTCTCGATAAGGATGATCAGGTAGTAGAGAGCTGGACTTCCACAGAGGAAGCACACTATATCGAAAAACTGCCAATCGGTAAATATACCTTACGTGAAGAGCAGGCACCGAAAGGATATCTTCTGACAGCCGATGTGACGTTTGAGGTGAAAGACACCGGAGAAATTCAGAAAGTGGCTATGAAAGATGATACTGCCAAGGGAAAAGTGATTCTCAATAAGACAGATAAATCGTCAGGAGAACCAATGAAAGGGGTAGAATTTGAACTCCGTGACAGCAAAGGAAAGGTTCTGGAAACCTTAAAGACAGACGCTGCCGGTCATGCAGAAAGTAAGCTGTATGAGATTGCCACATTTAAGAACGGCAAATATGATACAGCAATCAAGTATTATCTGGTGGAAACAAAAACACTGGATGGATACACACTGGATCAGACCAAGCATGAAGTGACATTTGCTTATGCGAATGACAGTACACCAGTCGTGGAAGTTACTTTCAATCTGACAAATGAGAAACCGGAAGTTCCAGAAACACCGAACACACCGGATACACCACAGTCCCATGAAGAGACAAAAGTATCAAATGCACCAAAAACAGGTGACAGCACGAATATTTGGCTGCCGATTCTGCTTCTGGTAATCTCCACAGGAGGTATGGCAGGACTTTATATCTGCAGAAAAAGGAAAAACAAATAAGGAAACCAACGGTTATGATTGGGAGCTTCTATGTGAGGCTCCCTTTTTCATACAAAAAATCACAGAAAGGAACAGAAAACTATGATGAAAGCAATGGAAAAAAGACAGGAAGCACGAAAAAACCAGGAGAAAACTTTAAAGAGAATGATGGCTTATCAGAAGAAAGCCGAGCAGATGGTCAGTAGAAAAAGAATGAACCATCACATGATCAGAAAGGGGTAAAAGCGTATGATGAACAGAAAAGAATTTTATGAATATGTCAAAGACAATGTAAAGGAGTATCTGCCAGAGTCTTACAAGGACGCAGAAATTAAACTGCAGGAAGTAGAAAAAAACAACGGTTTGAAGTTGACAGGTATTACGATTCCAAACGGAGATCAGAGAATCGTACCGACAGTCTATCTGGATTCCCTCTACCTGGAATATGTGATTGGAAAAGATGTGGATTCTTGTGTTGGCGATGTAGTTGATATGTATATTGAAGCACAGGATAAAGCAGAATTTATTAAAATGGGAGTACCTGACATTTTTGATTATGAAAAAATGAAGGAAAAACTGCAGGTGAGAATCTGTGACAAGGAATGGAATACCGATCGTCTTGCAGATAAAGTAGTCACAGAACACGGAGATTTTGCAGCTTATTATGCAGTAAATCTGGAGGAAAATGGAGAGGGAATCAGCAGTATTCCAGTAACTGTTTCTCTGATGAATGAATGGGGAGTATCTGTCGAACAGATTCAGGCAGATGCGATGATGGCAGATAAGAACAGAGGTGTGCAACTGGTGGATATGACACAGATTGTCGAATCCATGATTTTTGGAGGAACACCAAAGAATCTTTTGAATGAAAAACTGGATATGGAAACTGTGGAGAATCCAATGTTCTGCCTTACCAATGAATCTAAGATGAATGGGGCTTCCCTGTTACTGCAGGAAGATATTCGTAAACAGATTGGGGAATGTTTGGGAAGTGATTACTTTGTCATCCCATCTTCCGTTCATGAAGTGTTGATTCTCCCTGATAACGGAATTTTTCAGGTTCCAGAATTAAATGCGATGGTACAGGAAGTCAATGAGACACAGGTGGAAAGACAGGAACAGCTTTCTGATAAGGTTCAGTTCTGTGATAAAAAGACAGCAGTAATGGAAAATGCTGAGCGCAGGGAAGCACGTCTGGAGAAAGAAAAAGCAGCTGAAAAAGCGGAAGTAAAAGGTGGAATCCATGGAAGATTGGAGAAAGCTAAGGTAGAAATCAAGGCAAAAGAGTCAGACAAAGTGCCAAAGAATAAGTCAAAAGATCTTGCCGCAGCATTATAAAGAGTAACAATGATGATTTTAAGGGGACTGTGCCAAGCAGTCCCTGATTTTATGAAAAGGAGTAGCACATGGCAAATAAATTATATGCAATGGAACAGCTGACGGAAGAGGTGGCAAAAGATGTAGCTGCCAGTCCGCAGGAATGGATGCGGTTCCTAAACACGGCATCCAGACTGTACAAATACACTTTTCCAGAACAGCTTTTAATTTATGCACAGCGGCCGGAAGCAACTGCCGTAGCATCCATGGAAATCTGGAATCAGAAGATGTACCGCTGGATCAAAAAGGGATCTAAGGGGATTGCCTTGATTGACAATACTTCCGGACCGAAAACAAAACTTCGTTATGTATTTGATGTGCAGGACACTTATAAAGTGCGGAATCTTGGAAAGGATCCTCAGTTATGGAATCTTCCGGTGGAAGGAGAACAGCTGGTGGCAGATTATCTGCAGGAGCAGTTATCACTGGAAGATATAGAAGGAGGACTTGCTGAAAGTCTGCATCAGGCAGCGAAGGAGAGTATGCAGGAATGGCTTCCAGATGCATTGGAAGAACTGAGACTGGATGTAACAGGGACATTTTTGGAAGAACTGGACGAACAGAATCAGGAAGTAGAATTCCGGGAACTGATGACCAATAGTGTCTGGTATGTATTACTAAACCGATGTGGGCTGGATGCACAGGAATATCTGGATGCAGAGGATTTTCGGCATATTACGGACTTCAATCAGCTGAAAGTATTAGGACATCTGGGAAGTGCAGTCAACGAGATCAGCAGACCAGTCCTGATGCAGATTGGACGATATGTTCTGAATGATCTGGAAAATGACCTGAAAACGGTTGCAAAAGAAAAAGAAGTAGCTTATAATGAATTTAACACGTTAATTCGTGAAAGCAATACAGATAACACAGAAGATAGAGAAGAAAAAAAGGAGGAAACAGACTATGAGAGAGATCAGTTACAGCCAGAACGGAGAGTATCAGATTCCAGATATCAGCCTAGAAGAGACGAGAGGAACCATCGGGAAGTACGGAATGATGAGGAAAGAGTATCTGAGAAACCACAAGGTAGCCAGGTTCAACATTCTGACACTGCAGAACCGTCTGGACAGTCACCTGATGGAGATCGACAGTCAGGCAAGGCAGAGAGTAGACAACCTGATGAACGAACTTCTGGAGAAAGATCCGGCACCGGACAAAATGGCAGACGGGATGGCATGGACCAGACACATGAACCAGATCAAAGCACAGGCAGAGGAGCTGGTGATTCAGGAGATTATTTACAGTTAAGCCTGTTCCCAACAGAAGAGGAACAGTTAGGAGAAATAAGGAAAGCGGCAGCTGCATTGGAACAGCCAGCCGCTTTTCTTATTTCCGATGAAGTGGTAAATGATATTCTCCGCACGGGAAGCGGACAGAAAAATACACTGTTTCATATTACAGCAAGACTGATTGAAGGTCTGGATAATGAAGAAATGCGGAGTTTTCTGAAAGATGAATATGGAACTGGTGGCAAAGGATTTACCATAGATGGTCAGAAAATCAGTATCTGGTATGACAATGATGGTATCCGTATCCGGCGAGGGGACTCTGCAATAAGAAACTTTGACCGAATG
>ENA-OPIZ01000026-OPIZ01000026.1-human-gut-metagenome-genome-assembly--contig:-NODE-26-length-14265-cov-2.638353_pt1 | contig 14265 bp, 8 predicted proteins | sample MGYA00241409_ERZ501648 | MGnify/ENA primary metagenome ERZ501648 (study PRJEB25962, sample SAMEA2042298) | human gut metagenome | biome: human gut; feature: human-associated habitat; material: faeces...
ATAGCCGCTTAATCGGTTTGTATGTGTACCTCTTGCCGCAGCTCTGTTCACTCGTTTCTTTCGCTTCTGAACGCAGTCCCAAAGTTCCTGCGATATGATAGGCTCGTGGGTATTATAAAACACATACTGCTCATCTTCATCGGTAGTCTTTCTCTTATGCAGTTTGAAATTGGTGCTGACCGACTTTCTCAAAACAGTATGCCCAAGATATTCCTGTCTGCTTAAAATCGTTCTAATGGCAGATATGCCCCAAATATAAGGGTCTGCAAACTTAATCCCGTTGTACTGTTCGGGGTGATATTCCTTTGCATATGCGGCAGGAATTAAAACCTTTTCTTCGGTTAGTATTTCCGCTATGGCTCGTGGGCTTTTGCCCTCATTGGCAAGCAGAAAGATACGCTTTACCACCTCAGAAGCCACAGGGTCAACAACAAGCGTCTGCTTATCGCTCGGCAATCGGTTATACCCATAAGGGATTGAACCGCTACAACGCTTTCCGTCTTTCATTCGTGCGTCAAATACAGCCTTGATTTTATTGCTCGTGTCTTTGGCATAAAATTCGTTCATAATATTCAAAAACGGAGCAAAATCATTATCCGAAGCATTGTTGCTGTCAATGCTGTTATTGATTGCAAGAAAACGGACATCTTTCTGCGGAAACAGAATTTCCGTATAAAATCCGACTTGCAGATAGTTTCGCCCTAATCGGCTCATATCCTTAACAATCAATGTTCCGACATTGCCTGCTTCAATTTCCTTAATCAACGCTTGAAAGCCGGGACGATTGAAATTTACACCCGAAAAACCATCGTCAGTAAAATGGCGGATGTTCTCAAAGCCATTTCTACGGGCATAATCTTCGAGGTATTTTTTCTGATTGGTAATGGAATTACTCTCGCCATTCAGGTCATCATCTCTTGATAATCTCTCATAAAGTGCTGTAATCTTTGAAGTCCTTGACATTCTCTTAACCTCCTTCCTTATGTATTTTCAATTTAGGACAGTTAATTTTATCGTCCTATTAAAGTATAGCCCTCCGGTGTAAGTTCCACTGCCGTAATGGTTTCTCCGAAAGTGGAAGCCCAGGCATCAAAGTGCTGCAACCCATTTTTCACAAGCGTGCTGTACTGCAAATATCGCTGTATCGTATAGAGTTCCACCATACTGTTTGAGATAGGTGTACCCGTTGCAAATACGGTTCCTCGCCCTCCGGTAATCTCGTCAAGGTAACGACACTTCATAAAGAGGTCGGAAGATTTCTGTGCTTCCGTCTGTGCGATACCGCCCACATTACGCATTTTTGTATAGAGATAAAGGTTCTTATAGTAGTGGCTTTCGTCAACAAAAAGCCTGTCTACACCAAGTTCCTCAAAGGTTACAACATCATCTTTCTTCGTCTGGTCATTGAGTTTATCCAATTTCTGACGAATGGATTTCTTTGACTTTTCAAGCTGCTTTATGGAGAAGTTTTCCCCTCGGTTTCGCTTCAGTTCCGCAATTCCTTCGGTTATCTCCTCAAGCTGCTGTTCAAGGATTGCCCTCTGTCTTTCAATGGACATCGGGATTTTTTCAAACTGTGAATGACCGATAATAACTGCGTCATAATCTCCGGTTGCAATCCTGCCGCAGAACTTTTTACGGTTCTTGGTTTCAAAATCTTTCTTTGTTGCAACAAGGATATTTGCCGCCGGATAGAGTTGCAAATACTCAGCCGCCCATTGTTCCGTCAAGTGATTGGGTACAACAAACAGTGACTTGTTACAAAGCCCAAGCCTTTTCGACTCCTGTGCTGCCGCTACCATTTCAAAAGTTTTTCCTGCTCCGACTGCGTGTGCAAGAAGCGTATTTCCTCCGTAAAGGATATGGGCAACCGCATTTTTCTGATGTTCCCTGAGTTCAATTTCAGGGTTCATACCATTGAAGATGATATGACTTCCATCATACTCACGAGGTCTGACGCTATTGAATTTCTCATTGTAAGATTTGCAAAGTCTTTCCCTTCGTTCAGGGTCAGACCATATCCAGTCCTGAAATTCCTGCTTAATCATTTCCTGCTTCGACTGAGCAATCGCTGTTTCCTTTTTATTCAGGATAGCCTTTTTCCTGCCCTCATCATCTTCGATATAATCAAAGATACGCACATCTTTTAAGTTCAGCGTTTCCTCGATAATCTTATAAGCATTGATGCGGGAAGTACCGTAAGTGTTATATGCCCTTACATTTCCTTTGTCATAGGATTTGCCCTCAATATTCCACTCACTCGTAAATGGAGAGAAGTGAACTTTGATATTCCATTGTGCATAACGTGGTGTTTCAAGCAAATGAAAAATAAATTCCTGCACATCGTCCGGCGGCAGCCAAGTTGCTCCAAGTCGCACGGAAATTTCACTTGCGGTCAGGTCTTTCGGCTGCACCTTTTGAAGTGCTTCCACATTGACCTTATAATCTTCCGGATAGAGTTCTGCCGAGTTCTTTGCAATTCTCAGCTTCTCCCTGACATTACCCGAAAGGTATTCATCAGCCATCAGATACTTCGGTTCGTAAGAATTTCCATACTCATAAAGCGGGTTTAGGAAGATAACACCCTTTAAGTCCTCAAAGATTTCATTCTCCGATTTACCGGAAAGCTCCATCATATAGTCCATATCAATCGTGGCTTTTTCTCCAAGAGATACCGCCAACGCTTCGCTTGCAGTATCAACAGAAGTAACCGGAGTATGCGGCTTAATTGTTCTCTTGGAAAACATATCTGCCTTACGCTCCAGTTCTCCGTCCTCTCCGATAATTTCCAATGCAGAAAGCAAAGAGAACGAACTGTCCTGTGAGAAAGCAGAAGTATTTGCACGGCTGTTAATGAGTCCGTACTTACCTGAAAAGGTATCATAAAGTCTGTTTAATCTCTCCTGCTCTGCTTTTATTTCGCTGTCAGGGTAATCTTCTGTCTGCAATTCAATCAGCGTTCTGACGGAATTTCTAATGGCAATCATACCCTTAATTCGGTTCTCTGCGGTTGCCGATACCTCCACCGGAGTCATACGGGAATTTTCACGATAGTAGATTTTATCGTCCACCACCGTATAGGAAAAGTTTCTCACTGTCGGGTCTGCCGGAATAGAATTATCTTCCTCCTCCAGTTCTTCCTCGGCTTCATATTCCGTGATTTCCCCGTGAATGTTTGCTACTGCTTCATCAAGCTGTGCTGCAAGGTCTGCATTTTCATACGGCACACAAGTTGCTTCCATACCGAAACGCCCTGATACCATTTTCATTTCTCCAAGTATCATTTCGGGGTGCTGCACAAAATAAGAGTTCATCTTAATTCCGTTCTCATCGGTATCAAGATGAACCCAATCCGGCTCAATATCTATCAGTCTGTCACGCTTTTGCAGGATAAGAATATCCGAAACGACTTCCGTTCCTGCATTACCCTTAAAGGTATTATTCGGCAATCGGATTGCTCCAAGAACCTCTGCTCTCTGTGCAATATACTTTCGTACTGCTAAAGTTTCCTTATCCATTGTGCCTTTGCTCGTTACAAGAGCCATCACACCGCCGGGTCTTAACTTATCAAGGGACTTGGCAAAAAAGTAATCGTGTATCAGGAACTTATGCTTGTCGTATCTTTTATCTGATACCTTAAAATCTCCAAAAGGCACATTTCCTACCACTCCATCAAAGAAGCTGTCCGGCAGATTTGTTTCTTCAAATCCTTGTGCCGCAATGGTTGTCTTCTGATAAAGCTGCTGTGCAATCCCTGCGGAAATCGTATCAAGTTCCACACCGTAAATCTTACTGTCCTGCATTGTGTCCGGCAGCATACCAATGAAATTACCGATACCGCAGGACGGCTCTAACAAGTTGCCCTCCTTAAAGCCCATCTGCTCCATTGCCTTATAAATGGCTGTGATAACTTCAGGCGGCGTGTAGAACGCAGTCAATGTGCTTTCTCTTGCCGAAGCATATTCCTCCGGTGTTAATACCGAAGAAAGTTCCAGATATTCCGTTGCCCACGCTGAATTATTTTCATCAAAGGCTTCTGAAAGCCCACCCCAACCGACATACTTTGATAAGATAATCTGTTCTTCAGGAGTGGCAAATCTGTTTTCTTCCTGACATTTTTTAAGAAGCTGTATCGCCATAATATTTCTGCGGAAGCGTTCCTTTTTACCAACCGTTTCAACCTCATTTTCTCTAAGATTAAAGGTGTGACGGTCTGCCATAGGCACATCAGGGTGCAAGTCAAAGCCTTTGACTTTTTTCTTCTGCTCCCAAGCGGGAACTACCGGCTCAGGCTCTTTATCATAACCGTTTCCTATGCGATACCCCTGATGATACATCTCATCATAGCTGTCAAAACCTGACTGCGAAGCTACTATCTCTCGATAATCTTCAATCGGCATACTGCCCATATTGGTCTGAACTTCTTCCGTTTCATTTCTTTCTTCGGCAGGTTCTTCCTTTACAATCAAATGCTCATTCATCGGATTCTCTCGCACTTTTCTGTCAAACTCTGTGCGTGAAAATTCCTTATTGAACAGTGGCATATCATAGTCATAGAGCATTACTCTCTCATCATCAACGGATAAGATTTCGTACTCAGAAGCACCGATATACACCTTATCGCCAAGATGATATTCATACTGCACATCTTGTAGCTGTTCTGCTTCTTCAGGTTCTTTTTCGGTTGGTTCGACCTCTTGCTCCGGTGGTGCATTAGAAAGTATCTCACGATTTCTTTTCGTTTCCTCGATTTTGGCTCTGCGTTCCTCTTGACTTTCAAGCCACTGAGGATAGCGTTCTTTTTCCTTTGGATTTAAGTATCTGTCCATTCGGATAAGTTCCCCGATACGTTTCTCCACCTGCGACCACGAAAGCGTGATATGTGGCTTCTCTTTGCCGATGCCTTTCGTAATCGTAATACCTTTTCCGTCGTGGCTCTCATCAATGCCTGCCCCGATTATAACGGGATAAGAACCGCCCCAACCATATTCATTTTTCAAGAAGTCGGCATTTTCTTTTGCAGAAAGACTTTTTTCAAACTGCTCATAAATACGCATTTTTCCCTCAGAAAATCCGCTTCCATTCGCAAGAATAGCGTCGATAATCTCCTGAGAAAAAGTAAAGGCAGAGGTTTTCTTTTCCTCTGCCCGACCGTCTAATATGAATGTCATCTGACCGTCCATTGACGGTAATGGTTTTATGCTGTCACTTAATTCTCCCAGTAATCGCATAGCTTCAAAATGACGGGCAATAACAGCCCAATCATAATAGCTCTGTGCGGTTCTGCTGTCGTATTTGCCCTCCCACAAATGCAGAACGTTTTCAAAGGTCTTGTACCCTACTGTCCTGCCGTCCTCTAAAGTAAGTTCGGTATAATCATTATTGAAAATACTCTTTATATACTCTGTGCGGTCTTTGTTATCAGGATTACGTTCATAATAATCTTTGATTTCTTCCAGACTTGCTGACAAATGTGGTGTCGTTCTGAGAATTTCATTGATTACTTCATCACGCCCAAAGAACGGAAGGCTTTTATCTTCGTGCGTTCTGTCGTAATACTCTAAGCGAATATCACTTCCGCTTTCACGATTTCCTGTGCCGAATTGCGAAGGGAGTTCATCAGACGAACCCATTTCATCATATCCTCCGCTTTCATCTGTTCGGTCACTCCCTCTTTCTGTGCCATCTGGCTCAGGATTGTTTCCTCCATCTTGCTGGCTCTCTGTTCCACTTCCGCCAAGTGCTGTGTCAGTTCGCCCCTCGTCAGGAGATTGTAGTAAAGGACTCTGTGATGTTCCTTCAGAAACTCTCTCCTCATCTGAGCGTATCTGCCCAAAGTCACTTCCGGCTGCTGTGGAAGTTTCAGGTTCGGAAGGCTGTAATCGCCCACCATCGTGTAGGTCAGTTCGTTCATTGTCCAAACTCCTTTCGTCGTTATTTTCAACCTTATTGTATTCATTTCTGTCCTGACCGACAATTATGCGATTTTGACGGTTGAGTGCAGTAATTGTTTTAGATATTTCCGTCAATCCCATTTCTGCAATATCACTGGTAGCAAATCCAAGTGCATTGAGTGTTTCCTGTGTATTGAAATTGGTAACATCTCTGAAATCATCAAGTTCAAAATAACCGTCCGTATCAACGCCAAGCCTTGACATCATCATATATGCCACACTATTTGTCACGACATTTTTATAAATGAAAGCCACAATATCCTCTTCCACTTCCTCAAAGGAACTGCCCTCGGTTGCATAGTAAAGGTCTTGCAGATAATCAGGGATATTATCCTCTGCCGCATTTCTTGCTGCTCCCATAATTGCTTCGGCAAGACTGCTCTTATTCTCAATCTCTCCGAAAGTGCTTTCCAATGTTTCAATCACATCAGCTTCGTATTCCTGACGCATATCCCAAATCGGGACTGTTCTTGAATATCTGCTTTCGTGAGTATCTGAAATGTCAAAGTAATGTGTCAGTCTTTGCCGTGAACGGTTTTCATCAGCAAAAACAGCAATACCTCTTGCACCTCGGTTGACCCATCTGCCAAAAATTTTGTTCCACTGCTCTATCTCAAGAACCGCTGTTGCATCAGGTCGCTGTGCATATACAAGAAGCTGTTCGTCATAACGTAACTTATAATTTCGGCAAGCCGAAGCTAAGAATGCCTGCCAGTTCTGAGGATTTGACACAACCGTTTTGCAGGTGCGGTTGTAAAGCTCAGAAATAAGGTCATATTTTCGTGCCATTACTCTTGCACCTCCTTATCGCTGTTTTTCTCTGTTTCTGGTCTTGTTTTTTGACGGTTCGGATTGATTGATAGGTTCAACTTTACTTCCATTAAGCTCCATTTTTTCAGCAAACTCGCATATATGATAGCAGCAATTCCCGACGTACAAATGGTAGTCATCAATATACTTGCACACTCTGTCTGCTGTGTGTCCATCACGAAAAGTAATCCTGATTTTTCCACCATCGGGAATATAGAATTTCAAATTGTAATGACTGTCTATAAATCGAATTTGCTTTTTCTGCGGCTCTGCTCTATTCTCCTGTTGCTTCATTTTCCTTACCTCTCATTTTTGTTGCTTCATCAGAACCGCCGCCCAAATACGAAAAGAGTTTACCGGACTTTGTATTCTTCTGAAGCTCCATAATCACACCCATATCAGGAATCGTGATATTCGGGATTTTCAGGATTGCTTCCATATCAAGCTGCTGCAACTTTTTCTCCGTATCACAACCGGAGTCAAAGAGTTTATTCAGCACCTTGACCTTATTCTGAAAAGTTGCTTTGTCTTTCACGAAAATACCTCCTTAGCTAATGTTGATTACAATAGAAATACTGCCGCTCTGTTCTTCTTTCTGCGGATTACGTGAATACTCAGGAAAAAGGGACTGTACTCTCTGCCTTGCCCTGCGTATGGTTTCAAAACAAGGAAGTCCGTATGCTCGGTAATTAAATACAATATCCTCAAGCGGAAGATTTCCGGCAGGTATATATCCGTACCGATTGTAATAATGCAGAATAAGAAGCATATCATCATACCTCGACATCGGACATTTCTTTAAGATTTCAAGCACTCGGCTCTCCACCGTTTTCTGTTGTTTCATAATGTTCCTCCAAAAATTAAAGGGACAGAGTTTTTACGCTCTGCCCCGACTGATTAATGTTCGCTTGTTACTTACTTCTTACGGTTTTTAACCTGAAGAAAGATAAAGCCGCCGACAATAACGGCGACTAATGCGATAGCGATAATTGTCTTTGCTTCCATTACTCGTTACCCTCCTTTTTCTTCTTTTTGTGTGCAACAACAGACGTTACAGCGATACCGACAGCAGAAAGTCCGGCAAGGACATACCAAAGTTTCATATTGGTATCATCTCCTGTCTTTGGAGTATCCCTCAACTCATTGTGCATTTTTACAACGGCTGTTTCATCAAGTTTGATAGTAAAATTTTGGTCGGGGGGTGTGATATATGCGGCAGAGGCATTGTTTGCCACTTCGGATACGGTATATTCGCCAATACGAAGTCCCTCAATCACAATTTCGCCGTTCTTATCTGTTTCTAATGTCATATCATAGCCGTTTGCTCCGGTTACTCTGAACGCAAAACCTTTGACCTTACCGTCTGAAGATGTCTTAACGATTTTCAGTGTTCCACGCATAGCTTCATTGATAAATCCAACACTTGCCTTATTCTCAACGGAATAAGTTGTTTCGTCTTTCTCAATGAAAGCAGAGTATTCTCCCTTATCAAGCAGGAAGCCCTCCGGTGCTTTTGTTTCACGGACAATATATTTTCCGTAAAGCAGTTCTTTCATCTCATAAATTCCGGTTTCGGTTTCTTCAAGATTTCCGATAAGTTCATCGCCATCATCAATCTTTCCGTTCTCATTGGTGTCCTTATATACCTCGAAGGTTGCACCCGTAAGCTTGTTATCCGGATATTCAGCATCCACCTTCGTGAGTCTGATATTGCCGTGAACATACTCATTGACAATCTCAATTTCAACTACCTGCTCGGCTTTGCTGATATTGACCTCATACGCTTTTTCATCAAGAACAAATCCCTTTGGCTGCTCGATTTCTCTTACAATCCATTTGCCATAAGGAACTTTTGCAAAAGAAAAACTACCGTCTTTTGCAGAGGTAGTCGTCATAAGTGCAGTATCCTTTGTAAATTCTGTTTCTTCGGCTTTGAAGATACCGATAACAGCACCCTCAAGTGCTTCTCCGTTCTCGTCAATCTTCTTACCTGATACAGAACCATAGATAAGTTCATTCTTGATTTCTTTTCCATCATTCACTTTGATTTCAACTGTTGCGGTATCCTGACCTGCGTATTCAAACACAACCGGATATTTCGTATCAGAGAGAACATAATGCTCATCGGTTGCAATCTCCTTGACATAGTATTTGCCAAACGGAAGGTCTGACTTCATAACAGCAGTTCCATTTTCATTTACGCTGACAATCTCAATCAGTCCATCAGCCGGAATAACTGTACCGCTTGCAGATACAATATCTTCTGCGGCATAAAGACCAAAGCTGATGTTTTTGATTTCTCCGTTGTCGCCAATACCAAATGTCTTATCCTTTTCAATGACTTTTGCAAGGCTTACCTGCACTTTCTGTCTTTCGTTATAGAACGATGTGGAAGTTTCGGTAACAGAGATATTCTGACCTGCATAAGTAAGCTCAACCGTATGTGTTTCGCCACTCACTACCATTCCATCAGGTGCGGTAATTTCCTTGACCTCGTATTTTCCGAGATAAAGTTCTTTGCTCTTAACAAATCCATCGGAGCTTGTTGTGATAGTATCTACCACTTCGCCCTTTGAATAGCGGAGTGTACCGTCCGGTGTGCTAATATCTTCCGCAGCACGGACTTCATAAACTGCACCCTCAAGTCCTGCCACTTCATAAACAGGCTGATAAATAACATCACTGTCCTCAGAACCACTTACATTGACACCACTAAATACTTCTCCGGTCTTTTCAACCGTGATAGTACCTTTCTGTGCCATATTCGGCTTATTGACTTTCACAACAGTTACGCCGCCTTCCTCTGTGGAATTTTCTTCGGTAATATCAAAATATACTGGAGTATCATCAAGTACATATCCGTATGGAGCTTGTACCTCTACGATAGAATATCCCTTGCCGTAATCCAGTTTCTCAGGTGTGACAAGAGAACCATTTGCGTCGGTATAGAACACATCAATCGTGGTCGGTGTCGGATAAGTAAAGGTCATTTTGACCTGATTGCCCTGCGGGTCGTAAATCTTAAATCCTGCTCCTGCATACGGAATACTCTTTCCACTTTCTGCGTCCACCTTGACTACATTGACAAAACTCTCAAAGTTACGGTTATTGATAAGATAACGGTAGGTCTGTGCGTTCTGTGAAATGAACACATCAAAATCGTCCATCATCTCTCTGCCTTCCCAACCGGAAGTCTGGTGTACGGTATAAATACCATACGGCATATCTTTTGTCTGACCGAAGCCATTTTCATCGCAAACAATGGTATCTCTCTCATCTTTATTTGCTGCGTCATAGCTTCCGGCAGATTTCAAATAAATCTCAAAGGAAGCACCCTTTTCAGGTGTTTCAATCTTTGTTTCTCCGTCATCGGTATGTTTGATGATAGCCACATTGCCTTTGATTACCTGCTCGGTTACATCATTGGAAGTAAGGTTGTGTTCCACCTCATAAAGTTTCGGGTCTGCACCTACTTCATGGATAGTCTTATCAAGCAAATATCCCTCTGACGGTGTGATTTCTCGGATTGTCCAGTCGGTATCACAAACATATTCTTTAGTAGTGAACTGACCGTTTTCATCAGTAACATACTTATCTACAAGCGTTTCGCCCTTATAGATACCGTAAACTGCTCCCGAAAGTTTGGCATTGCCCTGTGCTTCGCCTTTCTCAGCGTCGCTCTTTGTGACTGTTACAGTAAACTTCTTCAAAATGTTATTGAAGTTTCTTGTGGTTACTTCTTTCCACTTCACTGGTGCAGTCTGATTTTTTGGTACGACATAACGGATAGCTGTGTCCACTTCTTCAAGAGTATATGGTTCAGAACCACTGATAAGCACATCTTTGAAAGTTGCCACACCGTTTTTGTCTGTAACTGCATACTGGTCAACAGCATCACCGGAAAGAGAAGTACCGTAAAGATGGAACTTCACACCTTCAACAAGGTTATCTTCTGAGGACTTCACTACCTGAAGGTCGCCACGCTTCAATTTGTTATTGAAATTGACCTTTGCAACCTGTCCTGCTACAACAGTAACTCTATGTGTTTCCTGCGGCTCGTACTTATCGTATGCCTGCTCGGTTACGGTATAGATACCCGGCATAAGGTTATCAATCTGGAACTTACCGCCATTAGCTGTTGTAACCGTCTGATTGATACCGTTTCCGGTAATCGTGAAGTTGATACCGTCAACCTTGCCGTCCTCACTGGTCTTTACAATCTGACAAGAACCATAGCTGACTTTCATTTTCACATAACCGTTGATACTATCGCTTACTTCCTGAGCATAGCTGACAACATCCTGCACACTGGAGTTCTGACCATGTTTACCCTCTGACCATACAACCACACCTCTGCGGACTGCATTTTTCTTCGTTGCGGTAATGGTAAATTCCTTACTCGGTGCAGTATCCATAGAAACAGTAAGTTTGTTACCATTCACTGAAAAACTTACTCCACTGATACTTGCCTTGAAATTATATTTGGACAGCACATTATTGGAGTCTGTCAGAGTAGTTGTGTACTTACTTCCGTTCCACTCAAGTTCTATTGTCTTTGCCGAACCGGATGATTTATTACAAAAGCTCGGTACGGTCGCATGGTTCTGTACACTCTGTACCATACTGTTATAATAACTGAAAATCTTATTGCGGAGCGGATGCTTTGCATTGATGACATCTTTCACATTGCTGCAACCACTGGCTGCTACATGATTGAAGTTCGCATCACGCTCTCCGATAACAGTTTCCCAGATAAGAAGCTGTGTAGCATAAGCCTGTGCAATGCTGTTTGCTGCCGCTTCATTCTGTGACCTCCAAGAAGTCGAGATTGTCCCACGATAGCCATACTGTAAAATACGACCAACGAAAAGACGGATTTCATCTCCGGAAATAACCCCATTGGCTGCAAGGTTATTAAAATAATTTTCGTCATACTTATTCATTGTCTGACCGACCTTGAGCGAAATTCCCGGCTCAATACAATAAGCAACATTGCCTGAGTATGAGCCAATAGCCTTAAGATTGGTAAAATTGGAACGTCCGGTATGCCAACCATTTTTCAAGGTCAAATTGCTGTGTCCCCATACCCCATCGTAATTAGCATCGCCATCACGAGGGAAATCGACCATATAAACATCGGCTTTTTCTCCCGAAGCAGCATATGCTGTTGTCGAGCCAATGCCTGCAAAAGTGGTCACACACATAAGGGTCGCCAAGAAAAGCGACGTGACTCTTTTGAATTTTGACTTTATCATTGCGTTTCCTCCTGTAAAAATTGAAAACACACCGTATCTCTACGATGTGCCTTTGTGGATTTTCTCTTACGACAGAATTTACCTGCCGAAAAACAAATGCGGATTTTTCGTTAATTTTTCATTTTACCATACACCTCCAGTCCGTTCATACTGTGCGATTGCCCCTTAGAGATAGACATATACTTTGAGATAGTTATATTCAAGTGAGATAATATATATCATTTTCGGTAGGTAGAAGTATAACTAAGGGGTTAGAGTGTGAGAAAGGGGAACTGTAAAACAGGCTATCTGCTGTCACGCTCTGCACGGTTACGCAAAAACTTGTTGTAATGCTCCAATGCCTTGCAGACAAAATCCTCCGTCTGACTGACGGGAATGTTTTTCGGGATAAGCTGTCTTACTCTGTCGCCCCTCAACACGATTTTTTCCTTTTGGTTCGGCTTTTCCTCAGACATAACAGCGTGGATTGCTTCTGTTGTAAGGTTGCCCTCGTTGAATAACTTTCGCATACGGATTGTCTGGTCGTGTGACGGGGTAGCGTCATTCAGGTCGATTTCGTCAACCACATCACGCTGGCAATCTTCGTCAAGATAGGAAAGTTCTACGGCAGGACGCATTTTAATACGCCCCTCGTCAACAAATTCAAGCAGTTCGGGAACAAGGTTTGTAAGGCGTACATAACGGTGTATCTGATTTCTACTGTCGCCACATTCCTCGCTCATTAAATCAAGACTTTGCTTTCCTCGTAAATCAATCCCCACTGGGGATGCATTTTCTTTGCTCGGTCTGCCTACTTGCCTTTTCATTGCTTCCAAACGCATTTTATAGGCAAAGGCTTTTTCACTCGGCAATATCTCTGACCTCTGGAAATTGCTTTCAACCATTAAAATGGTCGCTTCATCTCTGTTCAGGTCTACAATCTCACTTCTCAGTGTTTCAAATCCTGCCAGTTCACAAGCTCGCTTTCGTCTGTGTCCTGAAACAAGTTCGTATCTGCCGTCCTCTTTCTGCCTTACCGTAGCCGGAGTAATTACTCCACGTTCCTTGATACTCTCAACAAGCTGCTGCATATCTTCATCGTCCCTGACCTTAAACGGATGGTCTGGGAAATCATCAATCAGCTCTAATGGAATATCTCGGATTTTTGAAAGCTGTTCTTCATCTCTCTGTGCCTGCGTGGTAAATAAATCATCGAGCTTCGTGAGAGTGAAGTCGCTCTTTCTTCCTGCCATCGGCTAACACCTCCTTTGTAAATTCAGCGTATGCCTTAGACACTGTGCTGTTTGGCTCATAAGCATAAATACTCTTGCCTTTGGAAGAAGTTTCAGCGGCTTTTACGGCAATCGGGATTTGTGTTCGATACATTCTTATCTGATTACCAAAGTTTGCCCTGAGTGCTTCCACCGTACTCTTTGCAAGGTTTGTTCGGCTATCCACCAAAGTGAGAAGCATACCGTCTATCTTAATATCCGGATTGATATACTTCTTTACTTTTGAAATGGTCTGCACAAGCTGTGTCATACCCTTTGCAGGCAAATACTGAGCCTGAACCGGAATAATAACACTGTCTGCCGCCGATAAAGCATTGAGAGTAACCATACCAAGTGAAGGCATACAGTCTATAATTACATAATCATATCTGTTCTTCACTTGACTCAGATAATTCTTGAGTGTAGTTTCTCTGCTCATTGCGTTCACAAGGTTAAATTCCATTGCTGAAAGCTCAAGGTTTGCCGGAACAAGGTCAACACCTTCTTCGTGGTGCAGGATACCAACCATAGGGTCTGTCATCGTTTCATTGATTACATCTGTGAGTTTCGTTGCAAGCGTGATACCCAAGCCGTCTGTATCCTGCCAACCAAGACAAGTCGTTAAATCTCCCTGCGGGTCTGCGTCTATGAGCAATACTTTCTTGCCCTGCATTGCAAGCCCGACTCCGAGATTAACGGTTGTGGTGGTCTTTCCGACTCCGCCTTTCTGGTTACATACGGAAATCGTTTTACAGTTTGACACTTCTTTTTGCCCTCCTTTCTGAAAATTCATAGCCACCGCATTATGGCTATGTACCTGACCGACTCATTTCCTAATCGGTCATAGCAATATTTGTTCTCAACACCCCTTGCCAAGCAAAATGCTTATGGGAAATCACTAAGGAACAGACTGCTTATCTGTATCATAGGAATCTAACCTCTGCCGGGTACTCCGCCAGCTCCGTAGAGAAGTATCATTATCATTCTGACTGTCAT
>ENA-OPIZ01000038-OPIZ01000038.1-human-gut-metagenome-genome-assembly--contig:-NODE-38-length-12578-cov-1.293540_pt1 | contig 12578 bp, 8 predicted proteins | sample MGYA00241409_ERZ501648 | MGnify/ENA primary metagenome ERZ501648 (study PRJEB25962, sample SAMEA2042298) | human gut metagenome | biome: human gut; feature: human-associated habitat; material: faeces...
TATTTTTTAGTATTAACTTTAAGCAGTTTTTGTTTGTTGCTTATCGTTCCAGAAATCAACTAACATACTGCAGAAGAAGATACTTGAATAAGTTCCGATTGCAATACCTAATATCATTGCGAGAACGAAATCTTTAGTTGTTACACCGCCAAAGAAATACAATGCCAATAATGTAATTAATGTTGTTAATGATGTATTTATACTTCTTGTTAAAGTTTGATTTACTGAAGCATCAACAATTTCTCCAAAAGACATTTTCTTTGAATAGTATCTTAAGTTTTCTCTAATTCTGTCAAAGATTACGATTGTAGCATTAATTGAGTAACCTACGATTGTAAGTATACATGCGATAAACGTACTGCCGACTGAGATTCTGATAAGTGCATATGCTGTGACTACAACAAGCACATCATGTACCAGCGCAAGGATAGCACTTGAAGCAAATCTGATGTCCTTGAATCTGAACCAGATATATAACAGCATGAAAATACATGAAATAATAACTGCCTTTACAGCGTTTGTTCTCATCTCTCCACTGATTGTTGAGCTGATACTCTGAGTCTCTATAGTTGATGCATCAACATTGAAATCCTTCTCAAGAAGAGCTGCGAGATCCTGTCTCTCATCGAGTGAAAGTGTACGTGTCTTTAATGTGACATCATGGCTGCCCTGGACTGTAGTAACCTGCACTGCACTATTGCCAAGGAGCTTTGATACTGAAGGCACGATGTCCTTCTCAACCTCTGCGGCTGTATAATCCTTGCCAAAGTCTGCTGTGGTTGATGTACCACCTACGAACTCAAGGCTGTAGTTTAATGCATTGCCGCTTGTAGCACCGAAATAAATCATACCGCCGATACCTGCAAGTATAACTACACCTGAGATAACAAAGTATTTAACTCTGTTCTGTACAAATCTGATAACCTTTCTCTTCTTTGCCTTGCCGTAGAACTTCTCAGCTCTGACACCGACACCGTAAAATGCTCTTGTAAGGTATTTTGCAATAAAAAGAGCTGTAAACAGTGACAGAATAATTGAAATCATAAGTGTGTATGCAAAGCCCTTTACTGTACCTGAACCGAGCACCATAAGCACAAGTGCTGCGATAAAGGTTGTAACCTGTCCATCGAGGATGGCTGAAAGAGCCTTCTTGTAGCCCTCATTTACTGCAGCAAGCACTGATTTGCCACCTGCGATTTCCTCACGGATACGGGCAAATACGATAACGTTTGCATCTACTGCCATACCGATACCAAGGATGATACCCGCGATACCCGGCAGTGTAAGTGTAATCTCAAACCAGTAAATAAACAGTACTGTAAGCATTGAGTAGAGTGCAAGTCCGATAGATGCAACCACACCGAGTATACCATAGAGCACAATCATGAATATCATGATTAAGATAATTCCGATAATTGCAGCCTTTACTGCATTTGTGAGCGCTGTTCCACCGAGCTGTGCGCCAACAACATTTGACTCTAACTCCTCGAGCTGGAGGTTGATGGCTCCGACACGGATAAATGTTGCAAGGCTTGTTGCCTCGTCGTAATCCTTCATTCCGTTGATTACACAGTTACCATCTGAGATAACGGCGCTTACTGTAGGAACGCTGATGAAATGATCATCATAGTATATACCGATTGACTGTCCTGCATCCTTTGCCTTCTTTGTGGCATCTGCCCATGTGTCAATAGCCTTATCCTTGAGCTTTAATGAAACAACAGGCTCCTTGGTTGATGTAGATGATGACTGGTCATACTGGGCGCTTGCATCCTTTACATCGTTACCATCGAGGATGACTGAGCCATTGGCCTTTAAGGTGTCAATATCATAGTTTAGCTTGTAGCCGCCCTCAACCGATGTGTCCTGTGTATAGTTGGCATTTCCGTCACTGTCATACTGGGCGATGAAGTACAGTGATCCCGGACTTCCAAGATCCTCGAGTACCTTGTTAGGGTCGTCAACACCCGGAATCTCTACAGTGATACGGTCATCCCCGCTCTTGTATACAGAGTACTCTGTTGTGTAGCTCTCTGCACGCTCCTCGAGCTTTGCGATAGTATCATTTACATCCTTGTCTGAAGGATTCTTGTCCTTGATATGGTAGGTGATTGAAACACCACCTGAGAGGTCGAGACCAAGCTTGATATTCTGATAATCCTTATCCTTGGTGCTCTCACCATTAGCAGTTGCCTCCTGCTTTTGCTTTGTGTCGGTGATTTTTGCAGTGGTGCTTCTCAACTTCCGAAAGAATTTCACCTTTTTCATTAATTATCGTATTATAAATTTTTGTTCCACCTACATCGATTGCTAATGCTTTTTTCATTTTCTTATACCTTCCTGTCATTTTGCTACCATCCATATAGGTATACAGATGGCAAATATATTCGCACACGGGTCACAAATACCGCTATCCGTTTCCCGTGACAAATTCAAATTATTGTGCATCATCTGCCATATCAGCCTCTGCTGCCTTAATCATGATAGCGCACTCTATACGCTTCTTCTGCAGCTCGCAGCCTAAATCATAGGCATCAGTGATTGTGCCATGGAAGTTGTATGAGTTGGCGGCACAGCCACCGCTGCAATAGAATCTGGCAAAACAGTTGCGACATTTTTCCTTGGCATAAACATTACAGCACTTAAACTCATCCTGGATGTCAGTGGCCTTGATGCCATCCCAGACATTACCCATAAGGAAGTCCTCATTGCCCACAAACTGATGACATGGATATAAATCTCCCCATGGAGTCACTGCCAGGTACTCAGTTCCTGAGCCACAGCCGGAAAGACGCTTATATACACAAGGTCCTCCCTCTAAATCTATCATAAAATGGAAGAAATTGAAGCCGTTTCCTGCCTTGTTTCTCTTTACCATCTCTGCTGCAAGTCTGTCGTACTCATCAAAGAGCACAGGTAAATCAGAATCCTTAAGTGCATACTCATCTGTAGGCTGTGCCACTACAGGCTCAACCGAAATCTGCTTAAAACCTAAATCAGCCAGATGAAGCACATCCTTTGAAAAATCAGTATTGAAATGTGTGTATGTACCTCTCACATAGTACTTGTCCTGATGTCTGCTCTCTGCAAACTTCTGGAATTTCGGAACAATAAGGTCATAGCTGCCGGCGCCCTTTCTGAAAGGTCTCATGCGGTCATGAACCTCCTTGCGTCCGTCGATACTAAGGACCACATTGTCCATCTCTTTGTTAGCGAACTCCATAATCTCGTCATTTAAGAGCACACCGTTTGTGGTGAGTGTGAACCTGAAATGCTTGTCATGAAGCTTCTCCTGCTCTCTTCCATATGCCACAAGCTGCTTCACCACATCCCAGTTCATAAGAGGCTCTCCTCCAAAGAAGTCTACCTCTAAGTTTCTCCTGCTGCCTGAATTGGCAATCAAAAAATCAAGTGCCTGTTTTCCTGTCTCGTAGCTCATGAGAGCTCGTCTGCCGTGATACTCGCCCTCTTCTGCAAAACAATATCTGCAGGCAAGGTTGCAGTCGTGCGCTATGTGAAGGCAAAGTGCCTTTACAACTGTCTGGCGCTTTTTGAAATCTATGATACGCTCTTTGTATGTATCTTCTGTGAAGAGCTCTTCATTATCCTTAAGCTCATTTACTTCCTGTATTGCTTCTTCTATCTCCGTCTGTGGATACCTGTCCACAAGCTTTTCAATAATCTCCTTAGCTGAGTTGTCCTCAAACAGCTCAATAACGTCATATGTGACATCATCCACCACATGGATTGCGCCACTGTTGACATCTAAGACAATATTATAGCCGTTGTTCTTGTACTGATGAACCACTACAATATTCCTCTCTTTCTATACACATTTTAAAATTACACTGCGAAAAGAGTGTGCACCTATCAGCGCACACTCTTTAAATCCGCTTCACCTATGACTATTTGTACTGCTCACAAGTCTGGTTTCCAACTGTACAAGATGTCTTGCAAGCTGACTGGCATGATGTCTGGCACTCGCCACATCCGCCCTTTTTAACTGTGTTCTGTAATTTTCTTGTATTTAATGTCTTTACGTGTTTCATTTTTATCTCCTTTTCATTTAACGATGTCTGATTGACACATCATATTTGCTTTCAACATTATATCACAGCATTATCAATATGAAAAGTCCTTTTTTAGCGAAAAACAAGCGCTGAAAACATTACCAGAAGGAGTATTATCAAAAGCTCGAATATATTTTTTGATTCACCTATATCTATGACCACTGTTGCTATCACATACGTTATCCAGTATGCTGCGACCGTCACCCTGATAAAACGTCTGCGGTGAAAGCAGCATTTGAGCAAAAATCCGCACACAAGCCCCACCACTATATTGACCGCCATTGAGAGTGCAAAGCTTATCCACTCCGCCATGTCGACAAAGCACTGTACTATAGAAAGTATGATAAGGCACAAAAGCGCCGTAAGATGCATGATACATATTGTTATAACAGGACCTTTGATTTTTCTCCAAATAAAAACGCCCTCCACACATCATATATATGTGCAGAGGGCGGTAATTATTCATGTATGAAATTCATTCGTGATTACAGCTCACAGTTATTAACTGTTCTAGGGAATGGGATAACGTCACGGATATTGCCCATGCCGGTAAGATACATTACGCATCTCTCAAAGCCCAGTCCAAAGCCTGCGTGTCTTGCAGAGCCGTATTTTCTTAAGTCAAGGTAGAACTTGTAGTCATCCTCTGAAAGTCCAAGCTCATTTATTCTGGCAAGGAGCTTGTCGTAGTCATCCTCTCTCTGGCTTCCACCGATGATTTCTCCGATTCCCGGCACGAGACAGTCAACTGCTGCAACGGTCTTTCCGTCGTCATTCAGCTTCATGTAGAAGGCCTTTATCTCCTTCGGATAATCTGTGACAAATACAGGGCGCTTATAAATCTGCTCTGTAAGGTATCTCTCATGCTCTGTCTGTAAATCACAGCCCCATGATACCTTGTAATCAAACTTGTCATTGTGTTTTGAAAGGATGTCGATAGCCTCTGTGTATGTCACACGGGCAAAATCATTTTCAACAACATTTCTTAATCTGTCAAGGAGTCCCTTATCCACGAAATTGTTGAAAAATGCCATCTCCTCAGGTGCATTTTCAAGCACATAGTTGATAACATACTTGAGCATGCTCTCTGCAAGCATCATATCATCCTCAAGGTCTGCAAAAGCAATCTCAGGCTCAATCATCCAGAACTCTGCCGCATGACGTGTGGTGTTTGAATTCTCCGCACGGAAGGTAGGTCCGAAGGTGTAGATATTCTTGAATGCCATAGCATATGTCTCGCCGTTTAACTGTCCTGAAACAGTAAGGTTGGTAGGCTTATTAAAGAAATCCTTTGAGAAATCCACCTTTCCATCCTCTGTCATAGGGAGATTGTTCAAATCAAGTGTGGTCACCTGGAACATCTCTCCTGCACCCTCACAGTCACTTCCTGTGATAAGCGGTGTGTGCACGTACACAAAATCCCTCTCCTGGAAGAATTTGTGAATAGCATATGCGCAGAGTGAGCGCACTCTGAAAACCGCCTCAAATGTATTGGTACGAGGTCTTAAGTGTGAGATTGTACGAAGATACTCAAATGTATGTCTCTTCTTCTGCAGAGGATAATCCGGTGTGGATGCCCCCTCAACAGTCACCTCTGCGGCTTGAATCTCAAATGGCTGCTTTGCATCCGGAGTAAGCACAAGTGTACCTCTTACGATAATTGCAGCTCCGACATTGATCTTGCCAACCTCATCATAGTTGTCTAAGCCATTTCCGTATACAACCTGGATTGGCTCAAAAAATGTACCGTCGTTTACCACGATAAATCCAAAATTCTTTGAATTACGATTGCTTCTGACCCATCCTCCGATAGTCACCTCTTTGTCAGCGAATTTGTCCTTGTTGCGGAAAATCTCGCGTATGTTTGTAAGTTCCATTATCTAATCCTCCATTTAAGCTGCCTGCGCATCACCACAGACAGCATATTTATCGTTATTATTCGGCATCAGCACTGTCACTTGAAGTATCCGGCGCTGCACTGCCATCCTCAAATGTCACATTTGCTTTCTCTGTGACTGTATCGATAGCCTTGTTTACAAGGTACTGGTTCTTAAGGTATGTCTTTCCCTCATCCTTGTGTCCGCTTCCAAAATACTTGTATACCTCAGAAGCCTTGCTGAACTGACCATTGCTGGCTGATACGATGTAATCCACATAGCTGTTGAAGGCATCATCATCCATCTTGATATTTTCCTTCTCAGCGATAAGTCCAAAAATGAACTCTGTCTTTATCTGGTCTGTCAGATTCTCCTTCCACTTCTCTGTGGCCTGATCCACTGTCATGTTGTAGTTGGACTTTAAATATTTCTTAAGTGTCTGTCCATCCTTGACATTTTCTTTAGTAAATGAAGCAATATACTCATTGAGTCTCGCCTGTAGATACTCATCAGGAATCTCGACTGTGCTGTTTTCAATCATGTAGCTCTTTATCTTGTCCACCTCAGCGCTGTAGAGCTGCTGCTTCAAATCTTTCTCAATCTGTGTGGTAAGCTGGGCATTAGTTGTCACTCCGGCCTTTCCAAACACTGTGTTGACCTGCTCGTCTGTCATATCAGCAAGTGCAACAGGATCTGCTGAGTAAATGCCCTTTACTGTATACTCAAATGTAACTGTCTGTCCGTTTAAGTCGTCATTGCCATAATCCTCAGGGAAAGTCACGTCACCCTTAACCTTGTCACCCACCTTGGCTCCGATTATAGGCTTTGTAAATCCATCAATAAAGGATGAACCGCCGACCTGGCTGTTATTTGTCACATCAAGCATCACATCTGTAGCAGAACCACCATCAAATGCTTTGCCATCCTTATATCCTGTGTAATCAACCTTGACATAATCGCCATCTGCAACTGTATCACGATCTGTAACCTGCTTGTACGCATCTGCACCATATGACTGAAGCACATTGGTCAGATATGTCTGCTTTGCCGTATCGTTTATCTCATAATCGTTTGAGACTGTAATTGCAACACCTGAATAGTCTGCAAGCTTTGTAACCTGCTTTGCGTAGTCTATGTCAAACTGTCCGCTTCGCATCGTCTCGCTGCCGGCCTCGGTGCCTGCCTCTGTTGCGCTCTTTGAGCCATCCTTTTTGCTCTTGTTGCTTATCACAACAGCAAGCGCAATAGTTACCACGATAAGTGCAATCACAATCACTGCTATGACTGCCTTCTTACCTGTATTCTTCTTCTCACTCATTGGAATCCTCCTGAAATCTGTAAGTCATGTTATTTATATGTACAATGCCCTGCCACGGCAAAAACGCATCCGCAAAACACTATACCTGTCTACAATATCACATATCAGGTTAAATTACAACGAGTGAAATTTTCTTTATCTTTGCAAACACCGGAGGAGTATGCATCCTAAGCCCTACTGTCACCCTGGCATTCTTTTGCAGCCTTACCGGCTTAAGCAGATGTGTCACAAACCTGACATCAGCCGGGAAAATGTTGCTTGTATATGTATGAACGCCGCTTTCATCCTCCACATCCATAAACAGCTCGACCTCGACACCTGTTGTATTGGTTCCTCTATAGTCAACCGCTGCTATATACTCACCGGTATATTCAATATCCACCGTCTGGCTTATCGAATAATCAAAATTGGCATCTGAAGAGATAAACACTCCATCCTTACCCAGTGTATACTGTCTTTCTTCGAGGCTTGTCTCAATCTGCCAATTATTAAATCCATCCTTAAATTCAGGATTTGAGATTAGATTTCCATGAATCATAAGAAGCTTCATGAAATCCTCCACCTCCGGTGTTTTTTCATACTCATAAAGTGATTCAATATACTTATCAAGCTCTTTAATCGGAGGATTTTTCGGATCAAAGTCCCTGATTGCATCCCAGCACGGCAAAGCCCTGCCATGCTCGTCAAACATACCCATATTCTCAAACCAGGTTCCCATGCCTTTACCAGGCACACCGACAGGCTCCCAGTAGTATACACCGGTCTTTCCGGTATCTTTTGACACCTCTGCTGCTATCTGCATGATTATTTCAAGAGACTTCTTCTGCTCTGCGCTGCCTGCATCAAGGCCTGCAGTCTCCATGAGTTCCTTCGAGATATGCTCTCCCTTGCAATGCCTCCACGGATGAGCTGTCTCCACAATATAAACCGGCAGATTATATAATTTTATGAGCCTGCTCATAGTATCCTTCAAATCCATGAAGGTACCATGCCACAACGAATAAAATGAAAGACCAATCGCGTCAATCGGCAGCATGCCCGCATTAAACATAGAATCAAGCCAAGGCATAATACAGTTATATCTGCCTCCCTGATCCAGATGAATCATGACCTTTGTCTCCGGGAGCAGCTCCCTGACAGCTCTGATTCCCTCATTTACAAGCGCAGCCAGCTGCCTGTACTGTGGCACTGCACCATCCGGAAACAGCATACCACTCCTTATTTCATTGCCAATCTGAACCATATCCGGCGCACAATCCATGATTTTTAATCTATATAGCACATCATATGTGTACTTGTGCACTGCCTCCTTCAGCTCATCAAAGCTTAAATTCTTCCACGCATCAGGCTTATTCTGCTGTCCCGGATCTGCCCAGTAATCCGAATAATGAAAATCAAGTAGAAAATGCATTTTGTATTTTTTAATGATATGAGCCATCTCGAGAACATATGTAAGACTGCAATACCCCTTAGACTCCGGCACCTTATCAGGCTCATTCCATATGCGCAGACGGACTGAATTTACATTATTCAGCTTTAAAAAATCAAATACCCTGCACACATGACCTTCCCTATCCATTATTTGTATATTATTGTCAACCATCATAGGAACGGATGAAATATCCACTCCCTTTAAGAAATTGCTATCCTTTTTCTGCTTGTGCTGCTGCTTAAGCTGATACATCTTTGTGTCAGCACTTACGAGATAATCGTCAAAGCTCTTACCACTGCCCGGCTTCGTATATATGATGCCGTGACTGATAAACAGGCTGTGCTGCTCCATGATATCATACACGCGCTTTATATACTTCTCAGCAGTGTCATGTCTGTCCCCGGGGATAAACACGATAAATTCATCTCCACCGAATCTATATACCATACTTCCTTCAGGCTTTTGCTCATCAAGCACCCTCGCCACAGTCTTTAAAAGCTCGTCACCGTACTGGTGTCCGTATGTATCATTTATGTCCTTGAAATCATCCACATCGAGAAATACTATGGTGCAACCGACATTTTGAGCTTCAAGCTCAGCAAACATAGGAATGACCATCTCATTGCATGCCACACGATTGTATAGGCCTGTGAGCGCATCATGGTTGTAGAGATTCTTAAGCTCATTATTTGTATTCTCAAGTACCTTTTGCTTAAAAAGATTCTCAAGCTTCTTAAGAAGGGCAGACTGTATATCAAACTGCTCAGGATGGTCGTACAAAAACTCAGGATTCCTGAGTATTACATAACCCACTATCTCGTCCCTGAAATGCAGCGAATAATACATATAGCAGGTGTTTTTATCTACACTCTGCATGTACTGCATAAGGTCATTTACACTCTTAAACTCAAGCTTTCCATTGTACTTGTCATCCGCATAGAGTACAACCTCGTCGTCAATATCATAGCCATGCTTCCCAAAGTGTGCATTGTTCCTTGCAGCTGCCAGATCAGAAACACCGACCACATACACTCCGTCACACTTCATGCTCTGTATATAGTCAGAGTATCGCTCAAACAAATCATAGTATTCATTGCACTCCTCGAGCTCTTTCTGGAGGATCATTACTGCATCCTCCTCCTGCTCTTTTGCAACGGAGCCTTTGATAATATTCTTTATGTAATTACGATAATCCACTCTGCCGGTATTAGGGCATCCGCAGCTCTCAGCCGGGATAAACTCAGAATCAAGGTATTTATCAGAAGCATCACCCGTGCCATTCCAAAGCTCCTTAAATATCTCAAGAACTTTTCTGCCTATATTGCCCCTGTTGTGCTCCACTGTTGTAATCTGTGGGTTAAAGTACGCAGCCTTATCCAGATTGTCAAAGCCTGTGACCTTAAAATCCTGTGGTACCTTGTATCCGAGAACCTCTGCTGTCGCACACAGTCCTGCTGCTATATTGTCATCTGCACATAAAAACACATCCGGTAACGGTTTTTTGCTCTCGTGCCAATCACTCATATACCTGACACCCGTCTGATAATCAAAATCACCAAACATATACTTATCAGCTGTAAGTGGTATGCCATAATCACTTAAAGCCTTCTTAAAGGCCTCAAAACGCATTCTGTTCTCATAATGATACGGCGGACCACCTGCAAACACAAAGCTTTTGCAGCCATGCTCATAGTACATATGATCCATCACCTTGCGAAACAGCCTCTTATTGTCGTCGCCCACATAGTAAAACCCATCAACCTTATACCCGATACTCACTACCGGCACATTTACCGACTGAAGCTTTCTGACCATATAATGTATCTCATCCTGGTTGATCGTATTGGTGCAGTCAAATACCACTCCGTCGAAGCTGTTTAAATCAGGCAAATCGTTCAGCGCATACTCGCCTTTGTTAAACTTTGGATCTTGACTCCAGGTTCCGTTGGTGTTGTAAAAATACATGCACACATCCAGTCCCAGCTCTTTAGAGCCTTCCATGATCCCCTCAACCCACGAATATGTTACATATCTTCTCCAGCCATCAGCCAGAAGAGCAATTTTCTTCATTAATAAATACCCCTTTGCGTCTTCTAAAGACTTCTCCCAAAATATAGTTCTATTATACTACGGTTTTACCTATTCTTGCAATAAAGATTGATTTTTTTTAGCATATTTGATAGAATTAATTTAAATAAGCAAATTTTTAGGAGGGATACGTTTTGAATCCAGCATTAATCGTACTTATTGTTATCGCAGTAGTGCTTGTGGTAGCATTTATAGTATTAACAATCCTCGGTAAAAAAGCACAAAAAAGAAAGGAAGAGCAGGACGAGCAGATAGCTGCAGCATCGCAGCCTGTCAATATGCTAATCATTGACAAAAAGCGTATGAAGCTAAAGGATGCCGGTCTCCCACAGCAGATTATTGAGCAGACACCAAAGCTTATGCGCCGCTCAAAGCTGCCTGTAGTCAAGGCCAAGGTCGGACCAAGAGTCATGACTCTTATCGCAGACGAGCAGATCTTTGATGAGATTCCTTTAAAGAAAGAGGTTAAGGCTTCTGTCAGCGGTATCTACATCACAGCTGTCCGCGGTATCAGAGGACCTCTTGAGAAGCCTAAGAAGAAAAAAGGCTTCCGTGCAAGAATGGCAGAAAATTACAGCAAGGCCAACGAACAGCTCAAGGCTGAGGAGGCTGCAAAGGCTGAAAGAAAAGCTGCTAAAGCGGCTGCCAAAAAGGCTAAGCAGAAATAATATCATGATTTAATTTTCATGTACATAAACAGAGCATGTGGGATGGTTTTCATCCTCACATGCTCTGTTTTTTATATGCTTTATCCATATATGCTTTATATATTTTTTTACCCCATAGGCTTGGCAGACTTTTATGCAATTTTGACTGCTGCGCCTTTTTTCTTCACAGCTATATTGATGTGACAGTCGCCTACAAATTCATAGTTGACATCAAGTGCATACTTTACCTCTGCCCTTATCTCGTCCTCAGTCTCCTTTACCTCTATGCTTGTGGCATCAATACCTATCTGGATACTTCCAAACGGTGTATAATAATATGTCAGGTTTTTCTTTCCCTTCTCAAATATCATATGTACACTCATAGGTCCCTTGCGGGTGAACTCAAGATAATTGTCATTGAATTTAAGCATATTTTTGAGTGTCTGGGTCTCACCCTCCATTATCTCCTCAAAAAGCACATAGTGCTTGTTATTTCTTATATAATACTCTCCCGGGGCAATCACCTCTACCGCATCCGACTGCTGGTCCGGTGCGAGCTGTAAGCCCTTTAATGATACTACTACATCCTTTGTCATTTCTTTCTCCTTATCCTCTTGCATATCTAAATTAATTCACGCTTAAATAATTTCTCATCACATATTTTCTTTTAATATATTTTTTCAGCATGAATATACTAACTGTTTTATCTGAAAATATCAAGGATTTTTAGTTTTATTTCATATTTTCCACTGTCAAATATCCTCTCATACTCGTCCGGAGTGAGTACCTCCTTAAGATTTTCCTTTGCTTCGTCCTCCACCACCTCGTACACACTGCCCCTAAAGCACATGTTTGGATACAGCACGCCCCACCAGTTATGACCGGCTCCATCGCCCAGTGTTATTTCAAGCGCCTCGTAATTTCCCTCAGGAAATGTATAGTCTCCATACGTCTTTTCCGGGAAATCGGTGTGTGTAAGCTCTGCTGATGCGCCATATGTAAAACCGTTTGCTGCAAGCGTCTCCTTTGATACCGCTATTATTTCGTCCATATGGTCATTTACGGTGGCTCTGGTTTCCTCGATATTTTCGCACTCCAGCAGATATGGCTCTATGTAAGCCCCTACTGAATCGCGCACCTGCTTTT
>ENA-OPIZ01000043-OPIZ01000043.1-human-gut-metagenome-genome-assembly--contig:-NODE-43-length-12269-cov-1.348862_pt1 | contig 12269 bp, 8 predicted proteins | sample MGYA00241409_ERZ501648 | MGnify/ENA primary metagenome ERZ501648 (study PRJEB25962, sample SAMEA2042298) | human gut metagenome | biome: human gut; feature: human-associated habitat; material: faeces...
GAGCGGCGGTACGGTGACTAATTACGGTCGTGAGGATACGCGTCGCGTGGAGTGGGTAATCGGTGTGGAATATGGTGAGAATTACGATAAGGTAGAAAGTACTGTGCGTCGTATTATCTCCGGAGACAACCGTATTTTGGATACTCCCGAACCGTTCGTAGCTCTCCATGCCTTGGATGCCAGCAGCGTGAATGTAGTTATCCGTGTTTGGGTAAAGAGTGGAGATTACTGGGGCGTTTATTTTGATATGAACAAGAAGATTTACTCCGTATTCAACGAAGAGGGCATCGGTTTCCCGTTCCCGCAGTTGACAGTGCACCAGGCGAAAGACTGAGTTGTCATTTATGGGCAAAAAATAGTCACTGTTTCGACGGTGTCTTACTAATACTGATAAAGCAGATTATGTAGATTTATTCAATTTAAATCTGATTAATCTGCTTTTTGTATGTGATAGAAGTGGTTGCAGTTTGTTCTTTTCCTACTTTTGTTTACTTTTGCCGATATTCAATGTATCTAATACTAAAAAAGAAAGCAAAATGGGCTATGCGGTTGATTTTGATGATCAGCTATATAATGGTTTGAGCATTGGTAAAGCAGAAGCTTTTGCTTCTGTCTTTGATCGTTATCACCGTTTGTTGTATGCTTTGGCTTACCGGTATTTAAAATCCGGTCCTGAAGCAGAAGATGCAGTTCAACATACCTTTATGAGATTGTGGGAACAACGGGAAACTTTTGATTTTTCTGAAGGGTTGCGCAGTCTTTTATTTACTATTTTGAAGAATTATATCTTGAATGAGTTACGTCATCAGCGTATTGTGCTTGAGAAACACGAAGAATTGCTTCAACAGAATAGTGAAGAGGAAGATGTGATGAAAGCATTGGAGGATGCTGATTTTCGTAGACACTTGCGTTTTGTTATAGGTAAGTTACCACCTCAAAAACAGAAAATATGTTTGATGAAGATTGAACAAGGCTTGTCCAACCAAGAGATAGCAGATAAATTGCATATTACTATACCAACAGTAAAATCACATTATACACAAGCAATTAAACAACTTCGTGGTATGATCGATAAATTGATACTCATACTTTTGGTTTGCTGAAGTGTTTTATATAATATAATATCAAGGTAATGAAGATGGATAAAGAAATGATAGACCGGGTACTTGATAATTCGGCTTCTTCAGTAGAGAGTAAGGCTACTATGGATTGGTTTGCAACTGAGGAAGGACAAGAATATCTTTCACAAAGAATAACGGTAGAATCTGCGCTTATGGGGGAAAGAGAAATAGAAGAATGGACTGGCGGAAATATTCCCACAGAGCGAATGAGGAAGCGTTTCTTGGGACAAATAAAGCAGCATAGTAGATTGTGGAGGTGGTGGCAAGTCGCAGCTGTCTTTATACCTTTTCTGTTGTTTGGCAGTACTATTGTTTTTCTGGCAGATAAGGCAGGCGTCTTTTCTGATATACAATATGCAGAGATTGTAGTGCCGTGTGGTGAACGTATGCAAGTCGTTTTACAAGATGGAACAAATGTTGAGCTTAATTCAGCAACAACTTTGCGCTATCCTAAGAAGTTTGGACTATTCAGTAGGAAAGTAGAACTTTATGGTGAAGGATATTTTAAGGTGGCAAAAGAAAGGGGACGCCCGTTTACAGTACAGACAAAAGATTTGGAAGTGAGAGTGACTGGTACTCAATTTAATATGAAAGCCTATCCGGCTGATTTTCATGTTTTTGTTACTTTGGATGAAGGAAGTGTGTTGCTAAAGGGAATGGGGGATAAGGTATACCCGTTAAAACCGGGGGAAAGTGCAGCCTATGATTGCCGTTCTGGCAAGTGTGACATTACTCGTCCTATAGATTTGGATGGAATGAAAGCATGGCGTACTAATAGTCTGAATTTTTATATGGCACCTTTGAAGGATATAATCAAAGTGATGGAACGGCAGTATGATACGCAGTTTATTATAAATGATTCTATTTTGTTGGATAGTAGGTATACACTGTCTACTAGTAAAGTGAATGTCATTGATGTGCTTCATGATCTGGAAAAGGTTTCTTGCATAGAATTTATTGAAAAAGATGAGAATGTCTTCGAAATAAGGAGAAAAGACTGATACCCAGTTAAGGGAATTATGATATAGGTGTATGGATTTAAACAGAATCCTGCACCTATTTTTTTGTATTGTTGAAAAAAAGATGTTTTCGACTCATACCTTCCGGAAGTTGATGTGTTAGCTTTATATGAAAGGCCTTTAAAGAGATTATTGAATTATGAATTAAAAAATTTAATGCTTTATGAAATCACGATTCAAAACAAAGAAATTACTTCTTTTGGGAATCTTGTTGTTTGGTTTGTCTGTTGCAACATGGGCACAAAAAATTTCCTTTAACTATACCAATGTAGAGTTGCAGGATGTATTGCTATCCATTAAAAAGCAAACCGGTTATGTATTGGTGTTTAGTGATCAGATATTGGATGTACACCGAAGAGTATCGATAAAAGTAGAAGGAGAAGATTTGGTCAATGTGTTGAAGGAGTTATTAAGTGATGGTAATGTAACCTTCGAGATAAAGAATAAGAAGATATATTTTATTCTTAAAGAACTGGTTGATGTTGAATCTGCCAAATCCTGGAAGATAACAGGGGTGGTAAAGGATGTGAATGGAGAACCGATTATTGGTGCTAATATTCTTGTGAAAGGTTCTACCATTGGAGTGATATCTGATATTGACGGTAAATTTCTGCTGAATGAGGTGCCGGCCGGTTCCATTCTGGAAATTTCCTATATCGGATATGACAATCGGGAAATCAAGCTCAAAGATGAGACCCCATTAACGGTTATACTGACGGAAAATTCAACTCTTTTGGAGGAATTGGTGGTAATTGGTTACGGGAGTGTTCGTAAACGCGACTTGACGGGAGCTGTATCGCAAATTAATGCTGATCAAATACAGAAAGGGCCAGTGACGAATATCCTGCAATCTGTGCAAGGAAGGATTTCCGGATTTCATGTAACTCCGAGTTCCGGACAACCGGGTGCAAGTACTGATGTTCTTATTCATGGTACACAATCCATTAATGGAACGAATGCTCCCATTTATGTGATTGACGGGACAATTTCTGAGAATATCAATAATCTGAATCCGCAGGATATTGAAACCTTTACTGTATTGAAAGATGCTTCTGCTGTGGCTATCTACGGTTCACGTGCCGCTAATGGAGTGGTGGTAATTAATACAAAACGTGGTAAAGTGGATGAGAAACCGACAATTTCGTTCAAGACGGAACAGAGCTTCCAACAAGAAGGCAATCTGAAAATTGATTATTTGAATGCAGCCCAATGGCTTGAAATAGCTACGGAGGCATATAAAAATGGAGGTAAAGATGTGCCTTGGGGTGACAATGATTTGGAAAAGATAAAAGGCAATGACAATTGTTGGCCGGATTTGATGAAAAGAACGGGATATCTGACCAATAATAATCTTTCAATAACGGGGGGAAGTAAGAATTCCAATTATTTTGTGTCACTGAATTATTTGTATAATGAAGGTATCATCAAAGATCAGAGTTATAATCGTTTGAATCTTCGTTTGAACAGTGACCATAAGATTGGTGATAGGATTAAATTCGGACATTCTGTTAATCTCTACGCTTCAGAACAGACATCTCAACGTGATTTTGATTGGAGGGATACATATGCTGCCTCTTTCCGTTATTCTCCTTTGAATGCCATGTATGATAAGGATGGTGATTTTGCTACAATATCCAATACTTATCTACAAAGTAAAACTCCTAGCCCATTGTGGATGCTTAAAAATTCAGATAGAACTGTACGCAATAAAGGAATTGATGGTAATCTTTATTTAGCCGTTGATATTCTTGAAGGATTGAAGTTTACGGCCCGTGTGAGTGGGGAGTGGAAAAATGGTTATTCGAATGATTTCATTGGTGCCATGGATACAAAATACGGTATGGAGGGCAGTAATGTGAATAAGGTAACTAAAACGAATGCAGAAACATTCCATTGGATAACCGACTATACCTTGGATTACCAGAAAACCTTTAACCAAATTCACTCGGTTTCTGCATTGTTGGGTTATTCTGTAGAAAAACAGACTTTTGAGGATTTAATGGGGAGTCGTGGAAATACACCGAGCAATGATATTAAATTTCTGAATGCAGGTGATCCCAGTACTGCACTTAATAGCAATTCGTGGAGTGAATGGAGTTTCCTTTCTCAATTTGGACGTTTGGCTTATTCTTTCAAAGATAAATATTATCTCAGTGGTACGTTACGCCGTGACGGTTCGTCGCGTTTGGCAAAGGATAAATATGGTATCTTTCCATCTGTATCGGCAGCATGGCGTATAGGAGAAGAGAAATTTATGGATGCTTTTAACTGGTTGGATGAACTGAAGTTCCGCTTGAGTTGGGGCAAGGTTGGTAATGTGCTGAGCATTAATCCTTATGGTACATCGGTATATCTTTCACAACAGAACGCGGTATTCAATGAAAAGGTTGTTGCCGGATATACATTTGCCAATGCTGTCAATACAGATTTGAAATGGGAAAGTACCGAAAAAAAGAATATAGGTTTGGATCTTTCCATGTTTGGAAATTCTTTTTACGTGGTTATGGACTTTTATATTGAGGATACTAAAGATTTGTTGTTCAACCAACCTATAGCTACTTCTGTTGGACTTTCAGGCAGTCCTTATATCAATGCAGGACATATACGCAATACTGGTATTGACTTTGAAATAGGATATAGACGTACGATTGGTGACTGGAAATTTGATGTTAACTTTAATGCTTCTCATGTACACAACGAAGTGATAGATTTGGAAGGGCGGGATTTGACTACTTCAGGTATCAAGGAGGGTTCTCCAATCGGAAGTTTTTATGGTTATGTGTCCAATGGCATTATCCGTACACAGGATGATTTGAATAATCATCCGCATTATGCCGGAAAACAGATAGGAGATATTTGGTTTAAAGATATTAATGGCTACGATGAAAACGGAAACCTTACGGGTAAGCCGGATGGAAAGGTAGACACAGCTGATAGAGCTTTGTTTGGAAAAGTATTTCCCGATTTGAACTATGGTTTGGCAGGCTCAGTCAGTTACAAAAATCTTACGCTTCAGATTCAGCTTCAAGGTGTTCAAGGTATTCAAAAGAATATGTTGAGCGGTGGCTATGCAACAGATATGTTCGGTGGAGAACCGAATATGGAGGCAAGCTATATTCTTGATAGATATGATGCTGAAAGAAATCCTAACGGGAAGTATCCTCGTGTGGCAGTGGGAGATCCGGGACAGAATCAGCAGTTCTCTGACTTTTGGTTGATTGATGCCTCTTATCTGAGTATTCGCAATCTGAATCTTAGTTATAGTTTCCCCAAAAATATATGCAATAAATTGGGTATGGAAAACTTGAATGCTTATATTGGAGTCCAGAATTTATATACGTTTGGCAATGAGTATTCTGAAATTAGCAGTACTGTGACCGTACCTATGCCACGTACTTGTACGTTCGGATTACAATTTGCATTCTAATAATATTATCATTTTAAAGTATCATTGATTATGAGAAAAAATATATTTAATAGAAGCACATTGACAGCTATTTGTCTATCATTAGTTATGTCCGCTTGTTCGGATAGCTTTTTGGATATTCAGCCTCAGGATAAACCTGGTTCAGATAATTTTCTGAATAATTTATCTTCCGCACAAGAACTTGTTGTTGCATCATTTAATCCTTGGGTGGCTCAAACACAGATGTATGGAAAGCGATTTGCCACGATATGTGACGCACTGACAGATGATGGCGGGCTTCGACTGAATGGTAATGATTTAATTCAGGTATTGGATTGGAATATTACACCAAGTCTTAATTATCCAACAGACTGGTGGAAGTATTCTTATCAAAGTGTCAACGCTGCCAATTATGCTATTCAGGAGATTCCGAAACTAAAGAATAAAGGATTTACTGATTCTGAAATAAATCCTTATATTGCAGTTGCACGTTTCATGCGTGCTTTTAATTATATGTTCTTGACGACATTTTATGGAGATGTACCATTAATCACGGCTCCGCTTTCATCTTTTGATGAATTCTCTCAACCCCGTACCCCGGTATCAGAGATTTATCAGAAAATTATAGAAGATTTTTCTTTTGCTAAAGAAAATTTGACGAGAGATGGTAATGGATATACTGGTATGCCTACCCGTGCTACTGGTGCTGCCTATCTGGCAAAAGCTTATTTATATAATAAGGACTTTGTGAATGCAGAACAAGCAGCTCGTGAGGCAATACAAATTGCTGAGTCTGACGGATACTATCTGATTGATGATTATGAATCCATTTTCAGTATTGACAACGAACAAAATCCGGAACTGTTGTTTTATTTCGCTTTTGAACGTAATAGTGGACTTTGGGAACAGGATTTTTGTGTTGAAAGGAATGTAAGGGATTTGCCGACTGAGTTGAAATATATTCAAGGGGGTGATGGTTGGGGATATTGTCTGCCTACTCGCAGCCTTTATGATGCGTATGAAACGAATGATCCTCGTCGTGAATATACTTTGTATTATCAAGGTTCTGTATTCGGCACATATACTCCATCCACTCCCTTAACTTTGGATTATCATAGTTATGACAGCGATGGGAACCAAACGGCAATCCCCATCACTTATAATACCGGTGATAAAGTGATTTATGATTATAAATGGTCTCCTACCGGATTGAATGTGAAGAAACTGACGGAGGATTTAACGGGATTGACCAATGTTCGTTATGCAGGATTGGATTGGCCTGCTATGCGTATGGCTGATTTATATCTTTTTTTAGCTGAAGCTTTGGCAGAACAAGGCAAGGATGAAGCACTTGTATGGGTTAATAAGGTACGCTCGAGACCTTCTGTCAATATGCCTCCAAAATCAACTGCCGATGGAGATTTAGTTGATATTGTACGTCATGAAAGAAGGGTGGAACTTGCAATGGAAGGTGAACGTATTTTTGATTTACTCCGTTGGGATGCTGTGAAAGATGTATTTGGTGATGGAAAACAAATTAAGCTCCATTTTTATTCAGACTATTTGCCAGAGACAAGCAGTGATAAATTTAAAACAGTACCAGGATTGACGAAATATCCAACAGACCATATTCTGTTCCCTATTCCTCAATATGAGATGGACCAGAATAAAGCCATTATTGAAAATAATCCGGGTTATTGATAAATCGAGAGAATACCGGATTGAATTTTTCTACTTTCTGGTATTCCTTCTCTTATTTTTATAAAATACTTTGTATATGAAGAAATACTTGTTTATGCTGTTAGCTTTATGTTTGATGCCAGCAAACAACACTGCACAAATTTTAAATAGTTTGAAGGATATAATCAGACCAACAGACCCTTCACTCATCAGAACATTAAATGGTCAGTGGGACTTTTATTTTATTAATGGGGCTGACTGGAAAGAGCAGGCTTGTTTTTATCAACCTGACTATGATATAAGCTCATGGGATAGAATCCTTGTGCCGGGTTGTTGGGATGCGCTTTGTTATGTAGAACCTAAATATGCTAATCCGGAAGAAATAAACGGGTTATACCGCAAGAACTTTACAGTCCCTAAGGGGTGGAAGGATAAACATGTTTTTTTAAGTTTTGATGGAGTTTTGCGGGGATATGAAATATGGGTAAATGGAAATTATGTGGGAAAGTGGGAATCTTCCTATAATACTTGCCATTTTGATATTACGGATTTTTTAAAGAAAGGTGAAAACCTATTGGCTGTAAGGGTATATAATCATTATAAAGGGTTTGATTTTGATGGAAATGATGATTGGGGACAAGTTGGTATTAACAGAAATGTTTCTATGTTTGCCATACCCGATACGCATCTAAAAGATTTTACTTTACGCACGGATAGCGTGTCAAATGAAAGTGCACGCATAAATATGATGTTTGATATTGCTTCCTTTACAAGTTCAGTATCGGCCAATACCTATATTGAGGGTTTGATAAAGGAACCGGGTGGAAAGATTGTTGCTCGATTCAGAGAAGAGCTTCAGAAGGCAGAGCAACAGATTTCCAAAGAAATAATTCTGGATAACCCTTTCTTGTGGAATGCAGAAACACCTCATCTTTATCGGTTGGAATATTCTCTTTATGCTCCGAAACGTGTGCAACATTTTACTGTCAATTTCGGTGTGCGTGAAGTATTGGTGGAGAAAAATGTGATAAAACTAAATGGTAAGAAGATAAAGTTACGTGGAGTGGATTTACATGAGACAGATCCTTTTAATGGAAAAGTGGTAAGTGAAGAATTAAATCTAAAAGATTTGAGGATGATGAAAGATGCGAATGTGAATTTTATCCGTTGTTCCCATTACCCACGTGATCCCCGGTTCTATGAACTTTGTGACTCAATCGGTATGTATGTAATGGATGAGGTTCCTTTTGGGTATGGCGATTCTCATTTATATGATAAATCCTACCAGGATATTTTGTTGACTAGAGCAGATGCCACCGTTCGTAGAGACAAGAATCATCCTTCTGTATTATTCTGGAGTATAGGGAATGAAAATCCCCTGACTACCATTGCTGAAGAAACGGGAAGGTATGTAAAACGAATGGATCCTACACGCCCCATTTGTTATCCGATGATTCACAATTATTTTCTGAGTTTGGACTTCAATATACCTGACTTTGTCGATATATTTGCTCCTCATTATCCTCCGGTTGCTACATTGAGATATTATGCGGAGGCTGCCAAACGCCCGGTTATTCTGACAGAATATTGTCATTCGCTAGGCCAGTCTTTCGAACAGCATAAAGATTTGTGGGAATTGATAGAGAAGAATGACAATTTGGCCGGTGGCTGTGTTTGGGAGTGGGTCGATCAAGGTATGGTAGATAGAAAAGCTACTTTTCCGGGTAAGTATGCTTGGACAAACAAAATGTGGTTGAAGGATTCTACTTGCATTACTTTAGAAGGCAATTCCGGGGCAGATGGTATGCTTTATGCTAATCGCATACCTTTGAGTAATTATTATGAGTTGCGTAAAAACTATGCTCAAGTTCCGGTATGTACTGAACGGTTAGTTGGCAAGAAAGGGGTGAATCATTTGAAAGTCCAAGTAGCCAATAGATTTGATTTCGTGGATTTATCAGAAAAGGTCTCTTTTGAATGGCGTTTGCTGGATGGAAAGCATGTGGTTTCTGAAGGGAAAAAGAGTATCCAATGTCAGGCTGGTTGTATGGGCTATATACCGATTAAACTGGTATTGGATGAATCTCCTGCAGATAGATTTTATGTTTTGGAAATAGCTGTATATACGGTTGAAGGATATTCAGTGGGTAACTATTCTATTCCAATTGTTTCAGAAGAAGGGCTTTTCATGACTCAATTGTTCAAAATAGCGGATGGTGAATTGATAGAGATGGATACTGTAGAGATATTACAGCAATTATCAGGTTGTTTTCAAACATACCCATTAATGAGAGTGGGACGTAAATTCAGCATGTCTGAAGAGTTACGTGCGAAAGGTAAGGCAATAGAGAAATATTTGATGGAACCTATTGAATGTAAAAAAAGTGTTGTGGATAAAAGATATATTCAGGAAGTGGATTACATGAATCCGGCAATTTCTGCTATAGGTCGGGTTAGTTGTGGCAGTTTGCCAAGTGGTGGCATTAAGTTTAATTATTCATTGGCTCCGCAAACTAAAGGAAAGTTATTGTTGGAAGGAGGGTTGGCATTTCTTTTGGATACCCAAATAAAACATCTTCAGTGGTTGGGTTTTGGCCCTTATGCATCTTATCCGGGTAAACAATCTGCCAATGATTATGGTGTCCATGATATAACAGCCGGGGATTTATACTTTGAAGGAAATAGAATGGGTATTGACGTTTTACTTTGTTCGGATAGTATTGGGAATGGTTTTGCGGTGATAGCTCCAAACTGTAACATGAACTTTGAACAAACGGATAAAGGTATAATATTATCTATAAATTCTGTGGTATCTGGGCTTTGTGGAAAGTTGCGTGAAACAGCCTATCCTATATATACAGATGATATAGGAAACTTAGAAGGAAGTTTGGTTATTTATCCTCTTTCTGCAGGAAAATGGCCTCAAAGTATATCTTATCTTTTTAAACCAAGTAAAGATATAAAAGGAACGGAAAATCCATTTCTATCGGTTTACGATACTTATTTGATGAAATATTCAGATATTGTTAATTAAATTCATACTGTGGGGCAGTAGTCTCTGTGAAGAGGCTACTGTCCAATTATTTATTCTCCGTATACTCCGAGCTCTGCCTCTATTTCTTCGCAGACATCTTGCTCCAGGTTGAGCAGCTGGTTAATTTCCCTTCGTTTTTCCAAATCCGTGAAATAGCTCTCCACTACTGCATAGATGTTGAAGCCGGTTGTGGAACCCGCAGCCAAATCCAATGACTCAACCATTTTCTCTACTGCTTGATGAATGCGTTTCTTACTGATAAAATGCAGTTCATTACTATGAATTAAGCTCTTTTCCATGATATTTTCTGTTTTAGTTATTGTAGTTATAACATTCTATTAAGCAAGTTAGTTCATGTAGATTGAACAGATTTGACAGTCGGCCGAATGATATTTTTTTTATATTTGCAAAAAATATAAACGCGGCAATGAAAGAACTGTTTATAAAAATACTCCGTTTTCTGATGTTTGTACTGGTCGTAGCTTTGGGCTGCATCGGATATAACATCTATGAAGATACGTTGGCTGCTGTGTGGATACCCGTAGGGGTAGGAGTTGTGGTGGCAGTCGTTACACTTCCTCTATATAAAAAATGGATATGGCTGACAACGATGGAGCAAAAGGCAGTGAATATATTGTGCCATGTGGTGTGCGTGGGTGTCATCAGTTGTTCGCTTTTTCTGGTAGGGAATTATCAGATGGCGGCTCTTGCTTCGACAAAGGAGGTGACGGTCACCGTACTTGATAAGCTGATAAAAGAACATGAAAAGAGACGTAAAGTAGGCAAGCATCGTTATGTGTCGGACGGAGTACGTAAGGAGTATTACTTAAAGGTGGCTTTCGAGGATGGAGCGATAGAGACCTTGCATGTTTCCACAGCCACATACAACAAAGCACGAAAAGGCAAACCGAAAGTCCTGACTTTGCAGAAAGGAGGTTTCGGATTGCCGGTGATAACGAAGGGGCTATAGTTTTCATCCCTCCATGCAAGACATCAGATGAGGAACAGAATGCTCTTCTTAAAGATTTCTGCGTACAAAATGTCCGTCAATCCAAATGGTGGCATGGTGTCCTTTGAATTTCAGTAATACATAATTGGGATCTGTCGGGCCTTTGCTGAAGTGTGCGCTGAACCACTCTTGCCACATTTCCTGCTTAGTGGCTTCGTCTTCTATAATCTCCTGCCGGGCCTTTATCTCCACCTTACCGGTGAGCACTACGCTGTTTCCTTTTTCCTGAAAGCACAAACCTGCTTTCGGATTGGCTGCAAACTCCTTTGTTTTAAGACTGTCTTTGCCGGTTGCCAACCATACGGTGGTGGCCCCTTCCGACTTGATGTTACTCATTGGAACGGGACGGGGATATCCCTCTTGGTTGATGGAAGTGATGACGACGGTTTCGCATCTTGCCAAGATTTCTGCTGCTTTCTCGATTAATGTTGCCATATTGGATGTTTTTATTGATTTGATTGCTGCAAATATAGGTATGGTAATAGGAAGAGCTATTGTAAAAAATCGACTTTTATGTTTTCACATAACTCAAAGTCTCTTCTTCCAATGGAGCGGAAGTGAGAAACTGGCTTGGCGCGTTGCCGGACATCTTTTTGATTTCTTTTGAGAGATGGGAAACATCATAATATCCTGCTTTGATGGCAACGGACAGCAGATTGTCGAAAGAGGTACTTCGCAACAAGTCTACAGCATGTTTGAACTTCATAATCCGACTGTACTCTTTGGGGGTAAGTCCGGTGTGCTGCTTGAATTTCCGTTCGAAATGGCGTTGGCATAGGCAAGTCTCCTCCGCTAACCGGAGGAGTGACAAGTCACCCTTGCATCGGTTGATTTGCTGTATGGCGAATAGCATGCTCCGTTCTGCTTTTGGACTGTATCGGCATAAAGCTTGAAGCAGGAAGTTTTCAATAAAGACCAAGTGCTCTTGAATGGTTTCCAGTTCACCCAGTCTCTCTGCAAAAGAGTGGGTAAAGAGGCTGGTAAGCCAATCCGGGTTTAA
>ENA-OPIZ01000047-OPIZ01000047.1-human-gut-metagenome-genome-assembly--contig:-NODE-47-length-12076-cov-2.267033_pt1 | contig 12076 bp, 8 predicted proteins | sample MGYA00241409_ERZ501648 | MGnify/ENA primary metagenome ERZ501648 (study PRJEB25962, sample SAMEA2042298) | human gut metagenome | biome: human gut; feature: human-associated habitat; material: faeces...
AAAGTTTTTTTGATAAACTAAAAGTTGTCCAAAAAATCAGAAAATTCTAATTGAAAAATGGTTCACTTTTTAAATTTTCCAAATATATGGTTAAATATATTTGGAGTCGAAAGGAAAAGGCAGTGTAAAATATTAATTTTTTTATTATTAACATTATTTTAATAATATTTTTCTAAAAAATTAATACTTTAGAAAAAGTTGTGTAAGTTTAATAGGGCTTAAGAAAAATCCTTCTTAAGCCTATTATTTTTAGGCTTTATTTTATATTCTGCCTTCATACATAATTCTAAATTGAGATAAGCATAAATCCCATTTATCAACCATTCTTGACCATTTTTTCTCTGCTTTTAATGTTGATAGATATAACACTTTTAATAAAGACATGTCTGTTGGAAATACATTTCTGTTTCGATTTATTCGTTTATAGGTACTGTTTAAGCTCTCTATCGCATTTGTTGTATACATTATTTTTCTTATTTCAGCAGAAAATTTAAAGAATACTGAAAGTACATCCCAGTTATCTATCCAACTTTGAATCGCACCAGGATATTTATGTTTCCATTTTTCTTCCAACTCTAATAAGTTAGTATACCCTAATTCCTCTGTACTTGCTTTGTAAACTGTTTTTAAATCATTAGCAAGTTCTTTTCTATCTGTATATGGTACATACTTTAAAGAGTTCCTTATTTGATGCACTATACATCTTTGATATTCCGCCTTAGGGTATATTGCTGATATTGCATCTTTAAGCCCTGTCAATCCATCTGCACATAATACTAAAATATCTTGTACTCCGCGATTTTTAAGCTCGTTTAATACAGTCATCCAATATTTTGCACTTTCATTTTCTCCAATTGTTATTGTTAAAACTTTTTTCATTCCATCTTTATCAATTCCTAACACAACATAGGCTGCTTTTTTTACTAAAGGAGGATTTTGGTTATGAATAAAGCAGAATTAATAGAAGCAATGGTTCCTAGAACAGGTCATTCAAAGAAAGCTACAGCAGAATCTTTAAATGCTTTCATTTCTGTTGTTTCTGAAGCACTAAAAGCAAATGATAAAGTTCAATTAGTTGGTTTTGGAACTTTTGATGTAAGAAAAAGAATTGCTAGAAAAGGAAGAAACCCTCAAACTAAAGAAGAAATAAAAATACCTGCTTCTAAAGCTCCAGCATTCAAAGCTGGTAAAGCTTTAAAAGAGCTAGTTAATAAATAAATCATAAATCTACTTAAAGAAAATGGTATATTAGCCTTTTTGCTAGTATACCATTTCTTATTTATATGTTCAGTTTATTATTCATCATTTCAAATATAAAATTCGATTAAAGAATTTGCAACTATTTTTCTTTGTCAGCTAGTTCAAATACAGCTTTTGTATATTTTAATAATTCTTTTTTGTTTTCAAATCCACAAGTTTTTGCAAAATAATCTGCATATATTGTGTCCTCTTTTACTACTCCTGTTTGTATTGCTTTATTTATATTATAACTCTCTTTTGATGATATATCTCTTAGTCTTAAGTATTCTGTTACTGTTAGATTATAAATATTATCATTATTTTTAAATTTTTCATAGATTTCAGTTGTTATTATTCCATTGTCTATTAATTCATAGTTATTTTTAAATTCTACAATTTTTTTGTCTGGATATTTTGTTACATTTGCAACTCGTTCTATATATTCTGCTTTACCTTCTTTGTTTATTTTCCCTACATTTACAGGTTTAAATATCATTATAATTGCAGATATAACAGCTATAATCAATAGTAGAACACCAATAGTACATACTAACTTTTTATTTAGCTTTATTTTTTTTCTAATTTTAGTTCTTTTTCCTGCCATATAATCGCTCCCTTTATTTTTAAAAAGAGAACTAGAAAGTTCTAGTCCTCTCTTATGTAGTATTTTAGTTCATTTTTTTCTTTTTTGCAACTATTGTTGTTGCTACAAGTCCTATTATTGACATACTTGCTATTGCTACATAAAGCATTATATTGTCGCCTGTTTTAGGATTTGAACCATTATCTTTCATTTCTTCTTTATCTTCTGGTTTTGATGGAGTATTGTTTTCATTGTTATTTTCGTTGTTATTGTTGTTTTCAGCTTTTTTTGCTATTGTAAATGTTGTTTCTGCTTCTCCTCCATCTGCAAATGCTACTTTTAATGTATGTTCTCCAACTGCAAGTGTATCTACATAATCTTTATTTAATACAATTATTGTGCTTCCACTTTTGCTTGTATAATTTGAACTATCTACAAGTACATTATCTACATATACTTTGTTATTAAATAGGCTATAATCTGCATCTATTCTAAATCTTGCTTCTGTATCTTCTTTTATTGTATATGTTTGTTCTGCACCTTCTATTACTTTGTATTCTATTTTTTCTACTACTACTTCAATTTTCATATTTGATGTAATGTTCTTTAATTTTAATGTGTTACCATCTAATGCTTTTTCTACATCATTTACTAATACTTTTACTAGTTTGTAGCCTGTATTTGCTGTTATTGTGAAGTCTTTGTTGTCTCCATAACCTACTGTTACAGTTCCATCTGGATTTACTGTTGCTCCTGTTACTTCTTCTACTGTTATTGTAAATGGTATTTTCTTGTAGCTTACTTCTACTGTTTTTTCTTCATCTACTGTTATTTCTATTTCATTTCCCGTTACAGTTTTTTCTATTCCATTTACTAATACTTTATCAATCATATATCCAGTATTTGGTGTAAATGTTATTTTTACTTTACTTCCTTCTATAACATCTATTTTACTTGGTGTAATTGTTCCATTTCCACCAGGTACTGATGTTATTACATTAAATGTATTTTTAACATCAACTTCAATATCAATATCAGTTATTGTTTTATAGTTTGTTGTATCAACTGGAGTAAATGTTGCTTTATATTTGGTTTTTCCTACAGTCAACACTGTTGCAGGTGCATTCCATGTAAATCCTGTTGGTAATACTACATCTGCTAATATTTTGCCTTTTACAGAAGTTAATCCTGTTGGTACTGTATAATTTGGTGTTGCTTGTGTGATAGACCAATTTAAAACTAAATCTGTAGTTGTACCATCTTTCCACTCATAATTATCTTTATCTTTTAAGGATACTGTAATGCTATAATTTCCAACATTAGTAGCCTTAATATCGCCAGAAAAATTCATCTTATTTAAATCAAAATTACTATCTTGTGGAACTATTTCATCACCAGTATATTCAAAAGTATCTTTAACAATAGTTACTTTATCAAGTTGAGCTTTTTTAATAGTGAATGCTACACTAAATGTTCCTGTATAATCAGAATTACTATCTGCTACTTTATATGTTACTGTATAAGTTCCAGCATTTGTTGGTGCAGTAGCACTATTATATGAGGTTGTTCCTGTTCCTTGATATTTTACTTCTAAATCGCTAACATTTACTGTTCCATCATTAACACTAATTGTTCCTGTTGGCATTTTAGGATTTCCATCATAAGTAAATGTTTCATTATTAGAAAGTCCTGAAATATTTACATCAGTTTTATTTACAACATGAACTGTAAAATCTTTTGATGTTTCTTTCCATTCAGGAGTATTATCTCCACCAAGATCCATTTTTGCTGCTGTAACAGTAAGTACAACATCACCTTCAGTAGCTCCTGCTACAAATTCTTCGTTTACAGAATCGTAAGTAAGGGCTGTTCCTGATTTAATATTAAAATCAATGTTTCCTTCATTTCCAGTTACTGATTGTTCTAAATAACTTAATAATATAGAACCATTAACTCTTACATATTGATCTGCAATTGCTAAAGGTTGTTCTGCACTTGTTACTTCAAGTACACCATTTACATGTGTTCCCATTGTATAGTTAGAAGTAATATCTTCACCATTTCTCATTACTTTAACATTACTTACAGTATTATTTGAAGAACCTACAAATTTTTGGCTACCAGTAATTGTAACTTCTAACATATCACCTGGTAGTAATACATGATCAGTATTTGTATAAGTATTTTTTGTTAATTCAGTACCATTATATACCTTAGTATCTGAATCAGCTGTTACAACTATTGGTGTTGTAATTGGGTTTACTGTTAATTTACCAGCAGCTTTTACAATACCAGAATAACAATCAGTTACATCAACACCCTCAGCATTTACTATTGTTATTTTTTCAATTGTATTATTTTCAAGAGCTGTGTCTTTAACATCTCTTACTTTACCAGTAATTACTGCAGTAACTTTATCACCATTAGGTAATTTATTATCAGTTCTTGGATTAGCATTATTTGCCCATAAAACATCATAAGCATTTTTTGTATGTTCTGTTCCATCATAAGTGAATGTTTCATCATAACTTTTTACTTTTACTTCTGTAGTAATTGGTGTGATTTCAAAATCAACACTAGCTTCACTTGCTGTATAATTTGGATTTTTTACACTTAATGTTGCCTTATATTCTCCCACTAATATAGGTAATTTATTTCCTATATTTGCATAGTTTCCAGAACTATCTTTCTTAGAATAAATGATTTCATAGCCATCAGCTCCTAAATCATCAACCCCTGTTGCAGTTGGAGTTTTAGTAGTGCCATAAACCCATGTACTATCTAAACCACTAATACCTAATCCTGTTAATTGTTTTGGCTCAACATTTAATGTAACTGTTGCCGTATAATTACCATTACTATCAGTTACAGTAATTGTTGCTGTATAAGTTCCAACAGGGAGTCCCTCTATTGCCCTAATTTTGTAATCTGTATTTGTTGCACCAGCACTAACTGTTGGTTGTGTACTAGGTCCTTCAACTACAAAATTAGAACTATCTACTGTTACATTTTGAATTTGTAAATCATTATCACTTATATTTTTAATTGATATACCATTAAGACTAGGTGTTTCCTTATAAGTTTCGTTTATTTCTACATTATTTATTTCAAAGCCTTTAACTTTTTTTATAATAATATAAGGATCATTTCCTCCAGTTGCATAGAAATTTCTAACTAAAGTATTTCTATCTGCTTCTTCTAAAACTGGAGCTCCTGTTGTATAAGGTAGTTTTTGAAAGTATGCCTTAGAATTAGGATCAATCACCTCATCTAATTTCATTTCACCCAATTTTAAACTACCTAATTTACTTGTAAGTCCTAGCACTTTCAATGACTCAAAATTAAAATTTAGTTTAATATCTGAATCAGAATTTGATATAGTGCCAAAAAGATACATACCATCATTTAATTTAAATACAGAATCTTTTATATTTACATCAACAGTAAGATTTTTACCATTTGTATAGTAATCTCTAGAAAAGAATTCAAAGAAATTAGGTCTTGAACTAAGCATTTCATAATATCCACCATCAATAGTTAATCCAAATTTTTTTATTTCCTCATCATGATTAGTATCATAATAATTAAAGAAAATATTTTCTCTTGAAAGAATCTTACCAGTTTTACTACTACTACTATCCTTAATAGTTAATTTACTATTAAAGTTATAATAGTAATCGTTATTTGATTCATCATAATCAGACTGTCCATAATTAAATGAAAGACCATAGGAACCTATATCTAATGTTTGCCCATTTAATTCAAGAGTAATGTCATTTACAACATAAAAATTTAGGAACTTTGTTAAAGTAATATCTTTTGCTAATTTAATTTCATTTATCTCAGAATCAATTCCTTTTGATGCATTAAATAGTTCTTCTTCATTCTCTACTGTGATTGTTTTTGCATTTACATTAGTAGCTCCAATTAGTAGAAAACTAACTAGCATTAATAATATTGCTACTAAATATTTTGTTTTATTTTTCATAAAACCATCCTCCTTTCATTTGTTTGTTTTATTTTTAATTTTATCAATTAAATTTTTTATGTTGGTTCTAAATAGGATTATTCCTATAATTATAAGTACTATAATTATGAATATCATTCCACCAGCCATGTTCTTACTGTCTTGTTCTAGTGCTTTTGCTAGTTCTTCTTTGTTTGAAATTTTTGTTTGATATACATTAAAAGCATAAGCTCCTGTATCTAATTTATACTCTTCAAATCCATCTCCTACTTGTTTAGCAAGTATTGATATGTCTCCTAATTTTTCTAAATTTACATAGCTCATTTTTATTCTTATATCTCCAACACTAGGCCCCCATTTTGAATTTGTTAGGTATTCACCTTTTCTCTTAAATCCCTCTATTTCTGGTAGTTCTACTTTTTCATTGTTATTTATTCTTTGTGTTAATTTTTCTGAAACAGTAAATTCTCCTAAATATGCTTTATCACACTTATTTATACTGCTCATTGATTTTTCTGGGTTTCTATATATTCCCCCTGAACCTGATATAATAGACTTTTTTTCAACTTTTTCTTTCCATTCAAAACCAACTTCATCATTACCTTCTTTATATTGATACATCTCTACTATTTTATTTACCCTGAATGTATCTAGTTCTAATCCAAATGTATTATCTTTAAATACTTCACTTGCTTTAAGTTTTCCGGAAACTAAAACAAGTTTACCTTCGTTTTCTGGAAGTACTTTTGCTTCATTCAAAATAACTACTTTATCTAATACTTCTGGATTTGCTCCACTTTCCTGTTTTATGGCTTTTGCTACTAGAAAAACCGAAAAAATAACAACTATTATATATATTACAATTTTTATTTTTTTAGCCATATTATACTTTCCCCTTTATTGTTCATTCCAAACTCTTTTTTCAACGGAATCTGCTATTTCTTTATATTTAAGTCGATTTCCACTTGCTAAATTTACTGTGCTAACAATTGTATCTTTCATATTTGCCTTTGCTGCTTCCATACTGCTCTCATCTCCACTTAACTTAGCCTTTGCAAGTCCTCCAAGTGCTTTTATTGCATCTACACTTTGTTTCATATTTCTTCTTTCTGTTTCTGTTCCTGTAAATGATTCTTTTATTCCTCTTGCAAATGATTTAAATCGTGGCTCTCTTAAAAAGATTTCATCTAAATGGTTTATTGGATCTTTTACACATAAATCGCTGTTAACATTTTTTCCATAACAAATTTTTATTGTTTTCACATATGGATGAGCCATTGCTTTTTCTTGTTCTGTCATTCCGACACTGTCTATTCCATTTTTACAATATAAGTTTATTTGAACACCAACTTCTGAATATTTTTTTCCACCTTCTTGATTGTTTAAACTAGAATAGATTTCATAATCTTTTATTTGATCATATCTGAATAACTCTTTAAAATTTTTCTTTTCTGTTTTTGGAGTAATCACCTCAAACATCGCTATACTATCTGCAAAAACTATACCGCTAAATTGATAAAATGTTCTAAGTTTTTCTTCTTTGCTTAATGGTTCGAAAGCTTGTTTGTATAAAATATCTTGCTTTTTCATGTATTCAAAGTGTTGCTTTGCATATTCTGAATCAAATTTTGAAATATCTATAAATGCACTACAATTTTTTTCACAATCTCTACATATATATTTCTTATCTCTTAATTTTTTTCTTGATAGCATTCCTACTTTTTTATTACAGAAGCAACACTCCTCTTTTGAAAATAATCCCATAAAATTCCTCCTTTAAAATTTTATAAATTTTTGCTTTATGTCAGCTTTTTTAATTTTATTTCTTAAGAAGCTTTTTAAAATCTAGTTTATTTGAATTTCCTTTAATTTTTGTGTTATTTGCACCTTCCATTGTAGAATTATCAAGTCTTCTTCGTTTTGTAACAAATTTATCATATTCTCTTAAATTTGTCATATTTGTTTTTGTTTCTGTTTCGTGGCTATGTCTTGCACCACTATTTCTATATCTTGAATGCATTAACCAAAAATATATAATACCACTTAATAAAAATAGCCATGGCCAATTATTATCATCTGTTTTTGTGAATATCATTGCAATTATACCTAATATTTCAACAAGTGCTGAAATCAATACAAGTTTTGGCATATGTATTGGAACACTTCCCGTTGTTTCCTTAGTTCTTGCATTTACCGCTACATAATGAAGTAAACTCTTATTTCCTTTTTTTTGTTGATAGCTGTAAAGCCATACTGGTAAATATGCAGATTTCCATTGTTGTCCTTTCACTTCTAAATTTTCAGAATCCCATCTGACACCACGGTCATAAAATTCCAAGGTTTTATTAGCTGCAAATCTTGCTACATCTTTTGATTGCTCTTTGACTAAACCTTTTAATTCTTCTACATTAGTATCTCTTTTTTCTGATGTGTATCCTTTTATATAATTTGCATCCCATTTTACGCAATTTTCTGTATCAAATGGCATTATTGAATTGATTATATTGTTTGTTTTATCTTTAGATCCTGTATCTAATTTATCTTTGCTTGATTCTACAGTTAATCCTTCTATTGTTAAATCAAAATCTCTTTCTACATCATATAAATCCGCATCATAGTATGTATCATAACTATCCCCATTTTTTTCTGTCCATCTTCTTGTTTCATGTTCTCCTTGTCCTTTTAAATTTGCATGTGTATTTGCATCAACTATCATATATGGTAAATATACTCCCATTACGTTATCTGTTGTAAATTCTTTTCTAAACATTGGATGTGCAAAGAATTTTCTTTTACCAACAAATTTTTCTATTGCTTCCTTTGCTTCTTTTTTAGGAATGCTAAATGGCAATACTGTGTCTGGTACTGCACCATTTGGTATTTGTTGATTTACAGATAATGTATTTCTACACCAGTGACACCTGGCTTGTGTTGCTTTGGCAGTATCTACTACTACCTCTGCACCACAGCTACTACATTTAAATGTTACCATATCATTTGTATCTGCTATTATATTTGTAGCACCTGACCCTACTATTTCTCCTTCTAGTTTGCTTATGTCTTTTTCCATTGCATCTAGTTTTTCTGGTTCAAATTCGTGTCTACAAAAATTACATCTTAATTTTCCATTTTTGGGGTTCAAAGAGATATCTGTTGCTCCACATTTAGGGCATTTGTTTTGCCCGTCTTTTGCATCTACATCTGTTTTTATAACAGTTGCATTATTTTCTTGTACTTGAGATATTTCTTCTTGATTTTCAACTACATTTTCATTTTCATTCATTTATTAAACCCCCAAAAGTTTTTTCTTTGCTTCATCAAATTCTTCTTGAGAAATAACTCCATCATCTAATAGTTTTTTTAATTTTGCTAATTTTTCATAAGGATCTTCTTGTTGTTGTGTTTGTTGTTGAGGCTGTTGAGGTTGTTGGTAAACTGGTTGTTGGAATCCTCCCATAACATTTCCAGCAGCATTCATGCCCATTCCCATAAATGCCATTCCAGCTCCTCCACCATTTTCTCCAGCTGCTTGGAAACCACGAGCAACTGATTGTTGCATAAATGAATTTCCTCTTGCTCCTGATAGAGCATCTGCCTTTTTTACATCGCTTAATAGTTTCTTCGTGTCTTCATCATATTCAATTGCTGTTATTGCAACTTTTACTATTTCTAATCCTCTTCCAGATTTCCAAGTATATCCTTCTTCTACTGCTTGTGATAAACTTTGAGCAAATCCTATTTGATCTCCTTGTATTTTTGATATACGATTTCCTCTACTTGGGTCATTTGTGTAGTTTGAAAATGCTGCTGATAAGCTTCCTACTACTTCATTAAATAGTTGTTCACCTGCTGGATTATCCATATCAGCAAAATCAAATACTTCTGCACCTGGTCTTAAATATTCCATTGGAACAAAGTTTTTTGCAAATAGTATTGGATCTACTATTTTCATTGTATATGTTCCTCTTGTTATAGCTCCAACCTGTGTTCCTAAAAACGCATCATCCCAATAAATTTCAGCTTGTGTTCCAAATCTATTTCCTGGTATTTCTTTTAGATTTACATATATAACAGTTTGTTCTCCACCTGGTGTTCCACCAAATTTAAATCTCTCCCAAGATGTTTTTAGGGTTGATGAAAAGAATCCATCTCCTGCTAAAAATGATTGTGAATTTTGATCATCTGATGAATATATAAAGCCACCTGGTTCTGTTACGCATCCTGTTATTGCTCCGTCTTGGAATGTAAGTAATGCTGTTCCTTCAGGTACTACTATTTTACTTCCATTTGTTATTATGTTTTCTGATCCTTTTGTATTTGATCCTCTTCCACTATCTGTTCCTCTTCTTTCAGCTCCAAAAATTGCTGCTGTTGCTGGCACATCGCTTCTTGGTACAATAAAATCCTTCCATTGATCCGCAAATGTTCCTCCTAATGCTCCTGTAAATGCTTTAATAAATCCCATATTTAATTCCCTCTCTTCCTATTATTTCATTATTCTTGTATTGTAAAATTATTTAATACATTATTAACTAACTTTTCTCCAAGACTATCATCAACCCCAACATACTGAATATATAGAAAATCATATACTTTTCCATCTTTTTCAAAATAACCTGCTATCCAAGTTTTGTATTTTTCTGGTGATGAACTTTCTCCTATTGCGTGTCTTGATACATCTACTTTAACTTTTTGTCCAAATAATGTATAATCTTCAAATTTCATTTTGAATGTTTTTTCTTGGTATGCAAGACATGTATCTAAATCTTTGTAGTTTCCTTCATTTCCATAATATGTTAGTCTGAAAGATGCTCCTTCTCCTTTGTATTTATTTACTTCTTTTAAGGCATATATGCTTTTTACACCATTTGTATCTGGATATTGTTTAACATAATACTTGCTTTCGTCTGGATTTTCTAGGTTTTTTACTATTAATTTATGGTTTGATGATATTATTCCATCAACTTTTTTACCTTCTATCTTATCATTTAATGTCATAGAACTTAAGATATTTTTTAATTCTTCTGTTTTTGCAAATTCTGTTACATCTAATTTTGCTCCATTATTTTTGTTTTTACTTATTTTGACTATAACTTGTAAGCAACTACCTTCTTCATTTTTGTTTAATAAGCTTACTCCATAATAGTTGAATTTATCATAATACTCATATCCACCTAATTTAGTATAATTTGTTTCCGCATAATTTTCTTGGCTAGACTTATTCTCTTTTTCTTTTTTCATTGAACTTTCATATGTTTTTGAAAAATTAAATGAAATTTTGATATTTTTTTCTTCGTTTATAAGTTTACCTGCTACATATGGTGTGTTTTCTAAATCTGCTTCGAATTTATATCCTGCATCTTTTGGATATTTAATTGTAAATTCAAAAGGAGCATATTCATCAACTAATTTTGCTATTTCTTTGTTTTCATCTTCTTTGTTTTTACCACAACCTGTTAGTATTAAGCATATGGTAATTAAAATTGCTAATACTGAAAGAATTGTTTTTTTATTCATTTTTTTCCTCCTAAAATATACGTTTGTACAAGTTTTTTTGATAGCTTTTAATATTCTATTTTTTTATAACTTTTCCACCACCTTTTTTATAATAATTTCAAATTAAAAACTAATATATTGATATGTCTTTCACTAAGTTTTTATAATCAGTTATTGTAAATTTTCCATCCATACCACTAATCATTAGTGGTATTGTAAATTTTGTATCGCCAAATTCATATTCTACACCAACTCTTGGAAACACTTCTGTACATTGTGTTTTTATTAATAGTGGTGTTCCTACTGCTTCTAATAATAATCCTTCAGAATATAGTTCTCCATTTTCTGATACATTATATTTCCAAATTCTTAATGTGGCATCTAAACTTTTTGGAATGACTATAAATTGATATTCATCTCCTTCTACAACAGTTGTTAAAGATTCATATTCAATATCAGAATTAAAGTATTTTTCTTTAATTTGTGCTTCTTTTCCCTTTTCTATATATCCTATTGCAATACATTCATTATTTTTAAAATTAACTTTTGTTGATAAGTTATCTAAAAATATTCCTTTAAAGAAATTTGCTGTTCTTTCTGTTGGACTTGATGCAATTCCTGTTTCTGCATCAAGAGTGTATTCTGCCACTAATTCTGTATTATGATATATTGTTACATATATTATATTGGGTCCTACTTCTGTACAAGTTATGTTGTCTGGTTTATAGCCATAATGCTCTTTATAGAAAAGAGCTATTACTTTTCTCCATTCTTCTAAACTAATATTCTTA
>ENA-OPIZ01000051-OPIZ01000051.1-human-gut-metagenome-genome-assembly--contig:-NODE-51-length-11725-cov-5.924764_pt1 | contig 11725 bp, 9 predicted proteins | sample MGYA00241409_ERZ501648 | MGnify/ENA primary metagenome ERZ501648 (study PRJEB25962, sample SAMEA2042298) | human gut metagenome | biome: human gut; feature: human-associated habitat; material: faeces...
TGTTCTGAACCCAAGAATCGCTATATTTGCATATCTGAAGAATCTGAAGGCTCCTTCCCAGACACACTTTTTGAAACACTACCTGCTTTTGTTGTTTGTCTGGAAAAATTCCCGATAAACAGCCACAAAAAATCCCTCCCCGAGACTCGTTTTCCAATCCAAACAGGGGAGGGGTGTTTTACGGGGTATTTGTAAGTAATCAGTATATTAGAAAACAAATCCGAACCTCAAGTCGAATCTGTTCTGTTTAGAATCCATATTTCTCTTCTCTTTTTTTGAAAGCTTCACGTCCTCCTTCAAGAATATCAGTAATATGCTCTCTTATTCCCATACTAAACAGAACCCCTTTGGATGTTTCTTGTTTAGATAATGTATGCTCTAAGGCTCCGTTAATATACTCAAATCGACAAGATTCATTATTCCTATTTTCATCTTGTCCTCTTTGGTTTGCAACAATAATATTCTCACTATCAGCACCAACGACAATATTGGGATTGTGGGTAACAATGATTAATTGCCTATTCTCCTTTCTCTTTCTAATAAACTGTACTAAATCATTATAAATAGATCGGTTGTCCAAATTATCTTCTGGTTGATCTATTAAGATAGGGCAATTCGCTTCGCTAAGTTCAATAAGTAGTTTCAGAACTGCAAGATTAGCTTTACCTGGCGACATTTTAGCCATCTCGTCACCACCGATTCTTAATTCCCAATAATCAAAGAATTCATCTCTAAATAATGCCTTTATGCTACCTTTAGGTTCTTTATACTTACGATAAGTGGCATTCCCTTGAATAATTAAATTAAAAATAAGTTTAATCTCATTAAAGTGATTTGTAAAATCAACATCAGGTAAACTATTACTGTCCCGTTCAGATAATAGATCAAATTGACTGAAATCAGTTGATCTTTGATTAAAAAATTCTAAAAAATTATTTCTAAATCGATTATAATAAAATTTAATGGATCCTGTTAGGCAAATATCTGCTATGGATGCCGCTTTTGCATTTAGCACGTCAATAATTCGTCTGTATTCAGCATAAGCATCTTCATATCCTTTTAAGAATTTGCTTTTCTCGTTATCTCTTAATTTCTCTAAGGTCTTAATTTGGTCTTCAATATTACTTATGCGCAATAGTTTAGTTCTTTCGCGTTTAATCTCTTCTTCAATAGAAATTATTTGCTCCCGATTTTGGAGTTTTGCTTTAATGGGGGACAGTTGTGTCTCAATCTCTTTATTTATTTCATCAATTCTAGAACTAAATTTAGTATTTCTCTGTTCTCCATCTGTTTTAAGAGATTCGATTTCTTGTTGAAATCGATTTATTTTAGACCTTATTGTTGAAAATATATTATTAAAATATTTATTTTTAGACGTTTCTGTTGCTACTGTTAATCGAGAATTTATGTTCGCTATTAAAGAATCAAGCTCTGTAAAAACACTATCTAAACTTGCATATTCATTAATTATATTAGCCCGTATAGTCTGTGTTTTATCTCTCCTTTTAGTTAACGTATTATACTTTATCAATTCTGTATCTACCACAGAATTCCCTTTCAGATCCTCAATGGACGTATTTAAATGGGTAATTTGATTGTTAATACCTAAAACATCCCCAATATCTTTTTTCTGCTGTTTTAATACATCAATCTGCTCTTGAATCTTAAAATATTCATCAATAGCATTGTCTCTGACATTATCAAGCTCTTTAACTTTTTGTATAAATTCATCATAATGTAGCTTGCATTCATTGTCTTGTAGGAGAATATCTCGAATAAATTTGCCTAATTCTTTTCTGGTATTATTTTGTATGTTAGAGGTCAGTTTAATAATATATGATTGTGGAATATACACAAATTGTCGGTTTTTCGCCGTGGTATTATCGTTATATTTATATTGCACATTGTCCTCCCATTCTACGATAAAATCGAAACTTTCCGTCCCTCTGAAATTATAGCTATCAACTACCGTTTGAGAAATCTCCTCTTGTTCTTGTTTGCAGGCATATTTATAATCTATTGTATTTGCTATATAATGGAGTAATAAAGATTTTCCTGATGATTTTCCACCAATGATAGTATTTAAATCTGGATTTAAATATATCTTTTGGGAAGTAAAATCAGAGTGCCCTGTGAATTGTACGGATTTAATAACCCGATCTAGCCTTTTATTATTGGGGTTATTTCGTTGAATTTTTCGTCTCAATTCTGGTTCAAAGATTACCTGCCTAAGCCCTTCAAACGTAGGACTTGCTTTCAGCCAAGTAAAACAATGCCCTAATTCTTTCGGTCTAGTATTAATTTTATTAGCTGCAAATTGATGCGCATCACTGCAATGTAATAATCTACTATTTACACTTTGCGCTTTTAATGAGGCTATTCCTTTATTTGCCTCTTCTGCAGAGGGAGAGGCACTAAAAATAAAATGAACATCGTTAATGATTGTCTTCTTATCAGCAATTGATCCATCCCATCTAAATTGTTCCCATTCAGTTTTGCCTATGGCTTTAAAATATTTCCCAGCTAGATAAGTATTAGGCTCAGCACCTTCTCCTAATAATTCTTTGATTTTAGAGATTTCAAAATTTATGTTATTAAATCCGATTTCAAGCGGATTGTAACTTCCTCGTTTCTCTTTTGGAGTTGAATAATAGATGTGCCTCCCGAAATCTGATAATGATTCTTTTGTAATAATCCCACCCCAGGAATAACCGTCAGTATATTCGGAATTAAGATTTGCTTTCCCTCGTAATCCAGCAAGAAAATGGTATTCTATAACTTCAACAGGTAATTGAGAGGTATCCGCAAAAATAATATGATAATTAATACGATTAAGTTTATCATTCCCTACAAATTCTTTAATCCGAACCTCAATAACAGGCAGAATCAATTCAATATTTTGCAGTCTTCCTTCTTTTTTATATTCTAGAACCTTTTTGTAGCCATCTAGAAATAAATAGTCATTAATTCCTATAACTTTTATTTCTTGGGGTAAATTCTCTAGTTCTGATAGGAATTTACTCCAAACCTCGTCCGTATCACCACCATAATCGGAACACAATGATGCTGGGGTATGTATATGAAGATCCCATTTGTTCCATTCAGAACCTCGTCTATAAGTTTCCATACGCGTGAAATAAAACTCTATTACACAAATATATGGATTTTTTTAAGACAAAAGACTATTTGTATATTTAATTGCAATAAAAGGGAAGAGGTATTTTATTGATTGGCTACATAAAAGGCGTGTATCTATAACTCAAACCCTCCCAACTCCTCTTGGCCATGTTTGCGCTTTTCTATCACCTCCCGATACTGTTCCTGCATATCGAGCGCCTTTATAAAGTAGGGGATGGAAACCTTCTCGGGTAATTGCGTGTAACGCTTGTTGAGTTGGTAGGTCAGGCTTATTGGCTCCGTACTCGGAACGCCAACGGCATTGTACTTGGTAAGCAGTACTGATAATGCTACCTTGTTTCGTCTGGGCGCTGCCACTCCTTTGGCTTTACAGAAATCGCACAGCTCCTTATAAATGGCAGCTTCCGCCTGCTTAATGGCTGGTTGGATAAAGCAATCCGTCGTCAGCTCATAGCCCTTTGCCTGAGGCTTTATAAGTCCAGCTTGTCGGCACTCTTCCAATAAAGACGAAACGGTGTTGCGAGACAGACCGAGTGCCTGTGCAATCTGGCTCTTGCTTCATCGGATGGTATTCGTATTGTTCAGGCAGATGGCCTTTAACAAGAGCAGGAATCCCGCCATCGTGGCGGAATAGTTCCTTGTAAAGAAGCCATTATTCAGCAGGAAAAAATCCTTCTCGACAGGCTTTATCTGGTAACTGTTCCGCTTGATAAATCCACGGACAGCATCTTCCTTAATGGCAGTCTGCACGGTAAGACAACCAGCCTCTTTGAGCCGTTTGATAACACGGCGGATGGTTCGTTCATCCAGTCCTGTAAGAAGGGCCAGTTTCTCTTCGGTAATGTGAGAACAATTTGTTTGGTGGTCAGAGCAGCATTTGATGGTGGCTCATACATAAACATCGACAGGCTTACTGTTGCCCGTCTGAAACGTGACGATCGATTTGGGTATAGCGGTATAATTCATCGTTGGCAATGGAATTTTGAGGGTTGGTAAATAGAATCTCTTTTAAATGTAGCAGTTTTCGGAAACGGGCTACGCCATAGTGCTCTTTCGCCTGCTTGCGGTTCTCGAATCACTTGCGGTCTTTGATGTGGTAGTACATGGTCGGAACGACTTTATTAGGTAGTGTATAAGTAGGTAGTGTATATATAGGACACTTTTAAGCAGTTATCATAGGACAGTTTTGAGCAACTGCCTGCCTACTATCTGAACGGATTGAATCTGGAATCTCGGGGATGAACGGAATGCCTGCCCCGTCTTGGAATTGGATAAGCAAAGATACAAAAAGTTCAATAATTATACAAATATTTAACAGCCTATTTTGTATTGTTTGTCTCTCGGTCGTTTTGTATCTTTGAGAAACTGAAACCTCGAACTGACTATGAACTCTACGATTCCTCAAAACTGGAGTGATGAAGCCATGGAGTATGCCAACCGACTGGCCGACCGAATCAATGTAGGCTGGGATGGTGAGAACTATTGCCCGAGCGATTGGAGCCTCCGATTTCTTGTTCGTCTGAACAAGGGCTTGGTGAAAGCCCCCTTCACTTATGAAGCCTTCAGGGATAACGACGACATCATGGCTACATTGGAGGGATACGGACTGGATGCCGAAAAGTTCTGGTATGCGTTGCTCTTCATCTACGACATCACGATCTCATTCTGCCTGAATGCAGCCGATGCCAGTAAGACGGATTATGAGATTCTGACGGAACTCAACGATTTTCTGCAAAAGCACCCGAAAGCAGTTCTCTACCTCTCGGAGGATCGGGAGTTGCGCAAGAGTGAACGCTACGAAACCAACAGTCCGTTGATTCTGGACTGTCTGCGTCGTTTTGTCAAGCAGGAGTTGGCGCAATATCCAGAACCGCCCCAACAAAAAATCTTTACCATCGACCTCCTTTATAGGAATTATACAGAATCGCTGTCCACAGCCCAGCAACAGGTGCTGATGTATCGGTTGTTCAAGGTACTGTTCGATACCCTCAAATTGCCCGAATTGCGTGCCAAGCGGGGAGAGGTTGTGTCGTACAGCAAACAGCTCCTTGTCTCCCGCATCATCTATTTCTGCCGACTGACGGCCAATGAATCCTTTACAGTGGACAGCTCCTCGTTGAAAGGAGTCCTGAAACAGTACGGAAATACGGACTTCAACCAACTGGAACCTCGGGTTTATACGGGCGGCTTGCGACTGCCGAAAGAAGAGGGTGAGTAAGTCGGGTTGTATTTTACTCCCTAAAGAGGAGTGGAATTTTGCCGAGCTTTGTCGTGTCGGATGGATGGTTCAGACGACCTGCAAACCCCTCGGGCAAGGCAAGCAGCTAACCAACGCCCCTCCGTAAAGGACGGAGTAATTTATAGCCATGAAAAAGCTCATTATCACCTCGGATGACCAGAATCGTCAGTTCGCATTTGTAAAGGGTAACCGCCCGACCAATGCCAAGACTGTGAAGGCTAAGGAGAAATCGATGCAGGAGCATGGACAACTGTCGCCCATCACCGTTGTGAAGGGTGAGGATGTCTACCTGATGAACGGCCATCTGGTAGACTTACAGGGAAACGACATCCCCGACAAGCAGACAGAACAGTACTATGCCGTGGTGGATGGACAGCACCGAGTGGTCGCATGGATGAACTTGGGCAAGAACTTGGATGACCTCGTGATTTGTGAGGCGCTGAATGCCGAGATGGAGATTGCTGCCCTGATCGCCGAGATGAATATCTGCACGACCTCGTGGAAGGGGACCGATTATATGGCAGCTCCAGCAATGGCCCTGGCTGCAAAGAATGAGGTCTTTGATTTTGCCGTGGAGCTGCAGACGAAAGGCTTCCCGCTGGCGACTATCTCTCTCTGGTGTACGGGCGCCAACTCCCTCAAGCCGAAAGACCTTGTGTCCAGCATCAAGAACAAGACGCTACCACGGGCATTTGCAGATGCAGGCTGGTTCTACCGAAGCGTCAAGTGGTATGAGGCCGCCTCAGAACGGATTCCGAATGCGTTCCTGACCAAGAAGTACCTGATTACCTATCTGGTCAAAAAGTTCAACCACGCGGAGGACCCCACGCAGTTCAGCAGCCAGATGGAGGAGAAGTTGAGACGCCTGACGGTGGAGCAGGTGAACGAGATCATGAATCCCAAGGCGAATGATGGAATCACGCGGGAACAGGCAACTTATGATATGCTGGAAAAGTACCTCGGGTAATGGAAGCGCCACATGCCATCAGAAGAAAGGAGGTCGGTTACCAACAAGGCCGCCGACCTCCCGATTCTTACAGCAGATGCTGCATGGCTTCGTCGATTTGCGAGTTCTCGAATGAATCGAGGTAAATTTGAGTGGTCGAGAGGTTGGAGTGTCCCAACGATTCGGAAATCAGAGCCACGCTTACTCCTGACCGTTTCAGGACGGTTGCGTATGTGTGGCGGGCAACGTAGGTCGTCAATGGAACCTCCAATCCGATCAGTTTTCCCAGTACCTTTAATTCCCGATTGATTTTTGCCAGCACCTTATGTGTCCGATTGAAAATCTGTTGTGGTGTCCGATGGACATTGCGATTGAGAATCGGAAAGATATAATCCTCTTTCGCATGTCCTGTCTTGCTGTATTTCCCGATAATCTGCACGGCGTTCGGCACCAGCTGGAAGGATAACAACTTCTGGGTCTTGTGACGGGTGTAATAGATTCTGCCTTTTATGAGGTCCTTGTAACGTAACCGTGCCATGTCTCCGAAATTCATTCCTGCCGTAAAGTAGGAGAACAGGAATAAATCCTTGGCGAGTTGTCGGTACCCCGTCGTATGTCTCTCTGTAATTTCGAGATCAATTAACCGTTGAATGTCCTCTTTGCCGATGGCTCGCTTGCGAGTCTTGGCCCACAAACTGCCCACCTGGTAAAGGCTGAACGGATTTTGTTTGGTCTCGATTCGTCCCTCTTTGACCGCCTTGTTGTAGATGGCCTTGAAGATGGCGAACCGTGTGGCGATGCTGTTGTCCCTGTTTCCACGTTTTCGCAGGTATAGTTCCAGCCCTTTCAGATAGTCGAGGTCGATGGCCTCTATGGCCATGCTGGTCGGTTTGTAGCCTTCCAACACTTGCAGGGCATATCGGTGTTTGGTTGCCGAGTGAATCTTGCCGAGCGATTCCAACCGTTCGATCTCCTCGTTGAATCCTTGTTCGATGGTGATTCCTGCGATATGGGCGGTTTTTACCTCAAACAGCGTATCGAAGTTTACGGGAATATCCAACGCCTCCAGTCTTTTGATCTTCTTCTGAAATCCTGTTAATGTGCCGTCGATTTTGCTTTGCAGGGCGGCGCGATCGGGGCAATCCGTTGTCAGCATTTCGGCCTCTTTGTCCCAGTAACAGGGAGCAACAGAAAGTCCGAGAGCAACGAATTTTGTGACGCGGTTGTGAATAAATCGGAGCGTCAGCGGTGATTGCCCATTCTTGTTGGCTTTGTTGGTTCGTAAAATAACTTTGATTTTCATTTACTTGCGTATTGTGCAAGTAGTTGTAGACGGCGATTTCGGGGTACAACAAAAGGTACAACATTTGCGTGCGGAAGCTCCTTTTTGCCCCTTCTTCCTCCTGCCGCATACGAAAAAGAGGTCGCATCCTGCGATGCAACCTCCTGATTTCGAGCCGAAACCGAGATTTGAACTCGGGACCCCTTCATTACGAGTGAAGTGCTCTACCGCTGAGCTATTTCGGCCTTTTTCTGAAAATCAATGTGTTATGACTTGATGAAGGCGGATATTGGGCGATAGGTTCAACATTGGGTCCAACAATCGCAGTCCGCAATTACTTGCTGGTTAATGTTAAATGGTTTATTTATAGGAGATTGTATGTATTGTGGGTTATATAGGGACAAACTATTGCAAAGGGGCATATTTGAGACCCCTTTGCAAAGTCTGTCCTCGGAAAAAATTGATTGCTTTTGTCTCTGTAAACAAAAATCCTCGACTGTATGGCCGAGGATGTATCATTAATATAGATACGAATTATTTGAGGTCTTTGGCTTTTATCCGCACAACCTTACCATCACGCACAATCACCAATTCCCCGCCCTCTTTTTTTGTTTTTTCAATCAGGCGTTTACGGGCAAGCAAAATCCCTGCATTAATCTTTTCCTGCATTTGTTTGATTTCAACCTCGCTCATGGTCTGTAATGATTTTATAAGATAACGTATCTTCGATTTGAATTGTTGCATCTTTCTCTCCCGATGCAATGATTTTAATTTCCGCGTCTGCCGAACTGTTGTCGTATATCGACCAAAAATCGCAAACGGGTGTGTAAAGCGTTGTCAAGTTGCGTAGTCCGTTTGCATAACGACGGCGAATTACATCCGATGGGATATTGTGGCCACCCTCGCTTACCCGTGTCGCAACGCGTTCGATTGCTTGTTCGGGTGTTGGTAGCCAAAAATAAAGTAGGGTTACGAAATAGCCTTTTGCGTGTGCCCGTTCGATAAACTTTACATAGGAACGGGTTGCCAATGTCGTTTCAAAAGCAAAATCCGCGCCCTCTGAAAGTAAATCATCCATGCGTTGCAACATCAACCGCCCAGCCTCGATAGCCACACTTTCGGGATTGAACGGTGATAGCCCCTTTGCAATCTCGTCGGCATTGACGAACTCTTTGCAGCCGAGCATTTCGGGCAACACGGTGTAGGATGCAGTCGTTTTCCCTGCACCGTTGCAACCTGCTATGATATACAGTTTCGGCATATCGTATGAACAAAGATAGGCAATTTATATGAATTGTTCCAAATATTTCTTGTTGAAATAGGAACCTGTCTATTATCAGATAATAAAGGACAAACTTGTGCAGAGGGTCTATAAATTAACCCTTTAGCACAAGTCTACCATATTGGCCCTATGAGGCCACATTCTTCGCGTTTATAACTCCATTGTACTTGACTTGCTACACCCGTCATATTATCCATAAGGATAAAGTTATAGTCATTCCCTGTCGGATACAATTCAAATCTGCCATTGATTTCACCACTTGGAATAAGAGCATCACAAACGGAATATTCATGGCGAGCGGCTTTATCATTTATCCCAATTTGGAGAGCTGTTATACGTCCTGTTGCTGTATCCAATTTTAGAGAAGTATAAATATTGAATGTTCTGTACACTTTATATCTCGCGAAACACCTTATCCATAAAACCTCATCTGCAATTTGGTGTACTCGTTTCTCTAAGTTCGTTAACAAACTATCGTGCTGAATCTCTGTTAAAGGTTCTACAATAACCTTTTGTAAAGAATCGGTATCTTGTCCATACGCACATAATGCTCCAATAAGGGTGATAATAGTTGAAAACAACTTTTTCATGGTTATAAAGTTTAGGTTGTCGTCCCAGCACCTACACGACGGTTAAAGTTTGATTTTAGAAACAGAAAGCGTGGTGCCGAAAACTTATTCAATGATTGCAGGTCGTAGGAAACCTTGAAGATAAAATAAGCAACAGCCCCACGCCTATACCCACGAATGGATATGACGCGGCAAGATGTCTGCCTATTCTCCGCTATAATCGAATTTCCTACGTTCGTTCAACGAGAACAAGCAACACTTTCCGTGTTTGTTCGTATGTCCCACAAAGATAGGCAAACAAACTGAAAAGTAAAACATCTTTCCGATTTCTCGGAGCTGTTGCGGTTAAAAATAAACTTTACGCCTGCATAAACTTTGAAACGCTGCTTTTCTGACCCTTCAAAACCACGGATTCCGACTTTACGTCAGCATAAATTCCATATCTGTAAGTTGCAGATTTTTTAGCAAATCGTAATGTGCATATTATAAATAATATAGCTGTTTTGCTAAATATTAGTACGCTTTGTTTTGGAGCATAAGAAAATACCCCTGCCGTCATAAGACAGCAAGGGTATTCTTCTCTGTAAAGTGTTACTCCACAAACCAACTGTATTCGGTATCTCCCTCCAAGGCCCGACCGATTCCTGCAATCAACTGCGTTGCATTCAGCGACCTGTCAAGGAAGGTGTCGATGTAGCTGGACTTGTTGGCTCCCGTAAAGAGGTTGTAGACCTTCCACAAGTCAATCTCGGGATTGTCCCCTCTGGAAAAGTTCTCGTCCGTGTAGTAAGCCTTTGCCACGGCATTGATATGGCAGTCGGTAAACTCCATGGCTGGAAGCTGCCGTTTCTCGGCTGTGGGCAGGTATTGATACAACCGTGCCTTGCCGATCAACTGGGCAAACTGATGTTCACTGAGTGATTGCCGCTGTAAAGCTGCCATCTGCCGAATGTGCCGTTCGGCATCGTACTGCTGGAACAACTGCAACGAAGCCTCAAATAAGTCCTGCACGCTCATTACCCGCAACTCCCGCTTGAATCCATCGGTCGATACACACAGGTTGCAGCAAACGAGGTTCTTGAAGCCGATAAAGACCTTGAACTTCTCGACCGTCTTTTTCGAATAGAGATTTTCGTGGTTGTAGGCCCTTACTCCTCCGATTGAGAGATTGAGCCGATTGCCTGCTACCTCCTCGTAAATCGTGGGCACCTCAAAGCAGAAGGCCATGCGCTCGTAATAGATGGTCTTGTCCGTCTCCAGAAGCTGATTCACGGGTTTGTGGATAGCCTCGGGAATCCGTCCCTTGATAATATGCGAAACGACAATTTCGGGCGTGTCGATGGTCTCCTGGGGGAACAACCGATGAGCAGCATCCCAAACGGTCTCGATAAAACTCTGGTGGGAGATCGTCACCTCGTTGTCCTTACTGAATACGGGAACGACACAATCATTCTTCAGATGGGCCATATCGACAGGCTTGGTGTTGGCCTCGATAAAGTGACGGGTACGCGGTACAGTCCCCAGCGATACAATCGGCGTTACGGGACGCTCCTCTACGAAGGTTGCCTCCTCCACCATGGGGAGATTCAACCCTACGGCAAATTCGGGATTAGGCTGAAAGGCTGGAAGCATGGCTGTGGAGGTTTTGCGTGGAAGGATTCGATTGCGCGATCTGCGTCATGTTGCACCATTTGAGGATGGCTTGCCCCACGGCAGGAGTTATCGTGAACTCGGGATGCCCTGTAAAGAGCCCTGTTCGGTCTTTGGAGGTAGTGGCCTTGTGGTTCATGGCGATGTCCAGCACGGCGGTGAACTCATAGTCCACGTTATCGCGTTGCACGGCCTTCAAGCCCACCTTCTCGGGAATCATCTTGCCGTTCTTGTCCGAGAGGACATAATCCTGCTTGGAACGCATGGTGCAGATGATGTGGCACGAGGAGTTGAGAATACGTTGGATGAAGGCATTCTGACGGGGCGTAACCTTGGCCCAGTTGGCAAAGGAGTTGCCTTGCAGGTTGGCGTGGAAATCGAGCAGATAATCCCAGCAATGGGAGATGCTGTCGATGACGATGACCTCGGCCCCTGCCTGTTCACAGATGCTGATGGCCTCGATGTAGGTCTCGGGAGAGTAATCGGGCAGGGTGAGAACCTGATAATTGCCCAGATGGGCATAGAGATCGATACTGTTCCAAATAGTGTGTCTAGGGAGGAATAAATAAAAAAGTCTACAGATTTTTTAGATTTGTATAGGGAACCAACAAAAACTAAA
>ENA-OPIZ01000071-OPIZ01000071.1-human-gut-metagenome-genome-assembly--contig:-NODE-71-length-10202-cov-1.273480_pt1 | contig 10202 bp, 5 predicted proteins | sample MGYA00241409_ERZ501648 | MGnify/ENA primary metagenome ERZ501648 (study PRJEB25962, sample SAMEA2042298) | human gut metagenome | biome: human gut; feature: human-associated habitat; material: faeces...
AGACATCAAAGATTACCTCGGGAAATGTGAAGCTCAATATGCAAAAGCTTGATCTGGTTGAGCTTTTATACCAGACCGGAGGTGAATTCAATGAGCGCTTTGAGTCGAGAAATCTGACAATAGTTACAAAAATTCCATCAGAACAGATATTTATATATGCGGATGGGCGTCAGCTTTACCGCTCTATTGAAAATCTGTATACTAATGCCGCAAAATATGCACTGGAAAATACCAGAGTATATGTAGAGCTTGAAAAGGCAGATAAAAAGGCAGTTTTTACAATAAAGAATGTGTCTAAGAACGAGCTTGACATAGTAAGCAACGGAAATGTAGACCTGACAGAGCGTTTTGTGAGGGGAGAGAGATCGAGAACCACTGAAGGAAGTGGACTTGGACTTTCGATTGCAAAGAATCTGACCCATTTGATGGGAGGAAAATTCGAAATTAAGGTAGATGGTGATTTATTTATTGCCACAATTACCTATAATATTATATAATAGTAAATAAAAGAATTTTGAAATACACATACGGAGGTAGAATAAGTGAAATTATATGAAAATGGTGCTTACCTTTTAAACGGTAAGGAAGTAATAATTGATGGACCGGAGGCTCAGGCAGCTGTCAAAAGAAAGACTGGCATGGACATCGATAAACAGACAGCTAAGCAGGAGACAATTGCTTACGGTATTTTAAAGGAGCACAATACATCCGGCAATATGGACAAGCTTCAGATTAAGTTTGATAAGCTTACATCGCATGATATTACATTTGTAGGTATCATCCAGACAGCACGAGCTTCAGGACTTGAGAAATTCCCTATCCCGTATGTACTTACAAACTGTCACAACAGCCTTTGTGCAGTTGGTGGAACAATCAATGAGGATGACCACATGTTTGGTCTCACATGTGCAAAGAAGTACGGTGGAATCTATGTACCACCTCATCAGGCAGTTATCCATCAGTTTGCACGAGAGATGCTTGCCGGCGGCGGAAAAATGATACTTGGTTCTGATTCACATACACGTTATGGTGCACTTGGTACTATGGCAGTCGGCGAGGGTGGACCTGAGCTTGTTAAGCAGCTTCTCGAACAGACATATGATATTGATATGCCTGAGGTAGTAGGCATTTACCTGACAGGAGAGCCAATCAAGGGCGTTGGACCACAGGATGTCGCACTTGCAATTATCGGAGAGGTATTCGGAAACGGATTTGTAAAGAACAAAGTTATGGAGTTTGTAGGACCGGGTGTGTCTAATCTGAGCGTTGACTTCCGTATAGGTGTCGATGTTATGACAACAGAGACTACATGTCTTTCTTCTATCTGGAGAACAGATGACCAGGTTAAGGAATTCTTTGAGATTCACGGTAGGGCTGAGGACCACAAGGAGCTTAATCCGGGTGAGGTGGCTTACTACGACAGATTTATTGAGATTGACTTAAGCCAGATCCGCCCAATGATAGCTATGCCATTCCACCCAAGCAATACCTATACTATCGATGAGCTCAATGCAAACCTCATGGATATTCTCGATGACTGTGAGAAGAGAGCTGAGGTAAGCTTTGACGGCAAGGTGAAGCTTGATTTAAAGAGTAAGGTAAGAGACGGAAAACTGTATGTAGACCAGGGAATCATCGCAGGCTGTGCAGGCGGTGGATTTGAGAATATCTGCGATGCGGCTGACATATTAAACGGACATTCAATCGGAGCAGACGAGTTTACACTGAGTGTTTACCCGGCATCTACTCCAATATACATGGAGCTTGTGAAAAACGGAGCTGTAGCAAAGCTTCTTGAGACAGGTGCAATCGTAAAGACTGCTTTCTGCGGACCTTGCTTTGGTGCAGGAGATACACCTGCCAACAACGCATTCTCTATCCGTCATTCAACAAGAAACTTCCCTAACAGAGAGGGTTCTAAGGTACAGAACGGACAGATCAGCTCAGTGGCACTCATGGATGCACGTTCAATCGCTCCAACAGCAGCAAACAAGGGCTTCCTTACATCAGCAGCGGATATTGATGTCAACTTTACAAAGCCAAAATATTTCTTTGACAAGACTATATATGAGAACCGTGTATTTGACAGCCATGGAGTGGCAGATCCTTCAGTTGAAATCCAGTTCGGACCAAACATCAAGGACTGGCCGGCAATGAGCGCGCTTCCTGAGAATATGCTCCTTAAGGTGGTTTCAGAGATTCATGATCCTGTTACTACAACAGATGAGCTCATTCCTTCAGGAGAGACATCATCATATCGTTCAAACCCTCTTGGACTTGCAGAGTTCGCACTTTCAAGAAAGGATCCTGAGTATGTAGGCAGAGCAAAGGAAATCCAGAAGGCCCAGAAGGCTATAGAGAGTGGTGAGTGCGCAGGAAAGGCTGTTCCTGAGGTTGCTGAAATCATGGGAGTAGTAAAGAAAAAATTCCCTGAGGCAAGCCATGAGAATATGGGCTTCGGAAGCACAATTTTTGCTGTTAAGCCGGGTGACGGCTCAGCAAGAGAGCAGGCTGCCAGCTGCCAGAAGGTACTCGGAGGCTGGGCAAATATCGCAAACGAGTATGCCACAAAGAGATACCGTTCAAACCTTATCAACTGGGGAATGCTTCCATTCATCATCGATGAGGGAGAGCTTCCGTTCCACAACCTCGACTATATCTTCCTTCCGGGAATCAAGAAGGAAATCGAGGATGCAAAGACGGAGTTTGAGGCATATGTTGTCAAGGATGGTGAATTAAAGCCATTTACACTGAAGATGGGTGAGCTCACAGATGATGAAAGAGAGATAATATTAAAGGGATGTCTCATCAACTATAATCGTAAATAAGGAGAGTTTAATCCGATGGAAGAAACCGGAAAAGCTGGTAAAAAATCAAACATTGAGATAAATGCAGATAAGGGTGCGAAGCAGAATTCGCACCCAGGGCGTGAGGAATGGCCACATCTGATCAGAATAGGTGTCATGGTATTTGTCACGTTTGCAGTCAGTATACTGTTTTTCTTTGCACTGTACAGATTTGAGGGCTTTGCAGGCATATGGAGCAAGCTGCTTGCGGCAGCAATGCCTATTATAATGGGACTTGTGCTTGCATACCTGATGAATCCTGTCATGCTGTGGCTGGAAAGATGCTTTAAAAAGCTTCTTTCCAAAAAGATGAAAAGCGAAAGCAAGCTGCGAAAGGTTTCAAGAGCTCTTGCAATCACAGGCTCGGTTATTATTCTTGTAGCAATTATTTCGCTCCTCATTGCGGCTATTGTGCCTTCTGTCATAGCAAGTATATCGGGACTTATGAAGACACTGCCAAATGATGTTGCGGCATTCATTAACATGATAAAGAACGGCAATTTCGGGGACAGCAAAATTGCTGAGCTCGCGAGCACAGGTTTACAGAATGCAACCGACTACATTGAGGATTATGCCACAGAAAAGCTGATTCCTGAGGCACAGAAGTATGTTGCACAGATTACAACCGGTGTGATTTCGGTAGTCAGAGGCTTATTTAATTTTATTATCGGAATAATCGTGATGGTCTATGTGATGAGTATTCAGGAGACTCTCGCAGGACAGAGCAAAAAGATAATATATGCTGTCTGCAAGCCAAAGACAGGCAATATCATCATTGAGACGATCAGAAAGACAAATGAGATTTTTGGAGGCTTCATAAGCGGTAAGATTATAGATTCACTGATTATAGGTGTGATTGCATATTTCGGATGTCTGATTTTAAGGATTCCATCATCGGTGCTCGTTGCAGTGATTATCGGCGTCACAAATGTGATTCCGGTATTCGGACCGTTTATCGGTGCAATTCCATCGTTACTCATAGTAGTAATTCAGAGTCCGTGGCATGCGCTTTATCTTCTGATATTTATTGTCGTGCTGCAGCAGGTGGATGGTAATATAATAGGGCCTAAGATACTTGGCTCATCTACCGGTCTTTCGACCTTCTGGGTTATGTTTGCCATACTAATCGGCGGAGGAATGTTTGGTTTTCTTGGAATGTTACTTGGTGTTCCAACCTTTGCTGTGATATACTATATTGTGAAAAGAGTTGTTAATTATGCTCTCAGGAAAAAGAAGCTTCCTGAGGACACAAGGGATTATACAAAGACAACAGGCGTAGATACCAAAAATAATAAGCTTAAATACGAGTAGGTGAAATAAGTGGATAAATACGAATACAATCTCAAGCTGGATCAGATAAAAGCCCTAAGCGCCGAGGAGGGCTATATGAGCGCAGCAGAGATTGCGGATAGCATAAATTGGAACAAAATTAAAAATGTAAATACACTCGTTAAAATCGGCGAAATCTACGAGAAGGCCGAAAGATACCAGGATGCAAGGGACATACTTTTAATGGCCTATGACCGTTCACCAATCGGCAGGATGATTATATACAGACTGGCTGAGGTCGCCATCAAGATGGGGGATTATGATGCTGCTACAGAGTATTATGATGAGTTTGTTGAGATAGCGCCTCATGATGATATGAAGTATGTATTAAGATATGCCATCAAAAAAGGGCAGGGAGCTTCATTTGATGAGCTTATCACTATTCTTGAAGAGTACAAGGATGAAGAATACACTGAGGAGTGGGCATATGAGCTTGCATATCTATACCACAAGGCCGGAAAAGCCGATAAGTGTATAGATGCCTGCGATGAGCTCATTCTGTGGTTCGGAGACGGACCATATGTGGAGCGTGCGCTGGAGCTTAAGATGCTTTATCAGCCACTTACCAAGGCTCAGGAGGAAAAGTACAGACGATTCAAGGCAGAGAAGGAAAAGCCGGCTAAGATAAAGGATGAGGCTGAGGTCACAGAGATAGGTGCCATGGAGATGGTAAAGGGCGGAGAGATAGTGCATGATGACGTAACTATTCCGCAGATTACTGTAAATCAGGAGAAGTTCAATACTGTAAATTTACAGCAGGAGATTGCCAAGGGTATGCAGCAGATCATGGAGGCCAAGGGCAAGAATGAAGTTGCTGATACGATGGATACCATCAAAAAGATAGTTGAGGATATTCCTTATCTCAAGCTCGAAAAGGAGCAGGAAGAGTATGCACAGCAGCCGGAAGAGACAGAGCATATCGCTACAGATGAAGAGATAGATGGTTCACTTAAGTTGAATTTCAAGGAGCTTTTGGGTGAAGACGCTGACGGACAGATGTCTATGGTCATGAGTGAGAAGACTCAGCTTGAGCATCAGATTACAGGACAGATGTCTATACAGGATGTGCTTGAAGAATGGGAAAAGACCAGACATGCGGCTGAAATTGCACTTAAAGAGAAGCTTGAGTCAGCTAAGGCAAGAGCTCTTCAGGAGGCAGGAGACATCATGGAGAGACTAAATGATGTCATTCCAAAGCTGGATGCAGGTGTCACTCCGAAGGAACTTCTTGAGGAGGAGTATTTGAAGGTGCCGGTTGATATTATAGAGCAGAAAGCTGCCGTGAAGGAGCCTGAAGAAGAGCAGAAACCGGATATGCAGGAGCTTTATGCAGATGAGACTGTGGATGAAGTACAGGAGCCGCAGGAAGCACCGGAAGAGGCTATAGAAGAAGCTATAGAAGAAGTGCAGGAGTCACGGGAAGTACCTGAAGAGGCTGCAGATGAAGCCAGGGAACCGGTTGGAGAGCCGGAGGATATAATTATGGCAGAGGAGTCTGAGAAAGACGAGATACTCATGCAGCCGACTACCATGATGCCTGAAATAACAGATGATATGTTAAATGTCGATGATGATACATCAGATGATGAGACTTCACAGGAGAAAGAAAACGTTTCTGAGAAGAGAGATTTTGATCATGTGACATCATTTATCGAGCAGGAAATAGCCAAGATGACAGCAAAAAATCCGGGACTGGAGAAGAAGCTGGATATGGCTAAGACAAGAAAAATGCCGGATATTTCATTGCCGGAGGATTTAGACAGCGAAGAAGATGACTCGAAATTGAAAGAAACAAAACATATAAAAGAGCTTACAAGCGAACAGAAAGCTATATTTTCATATTTCATACCGGTAAAGGGTATGGAGGATCAGATCTGCAAGGCATATAATGCAGTGCTTGATCATTTCAACAGGAAAGAAAACGCATCCACAGGCAACCTCATTATACAGGGAGAGCAGGGTTGCGGAAAGACAATGCTTGCTACAAGCTTTATAAAGGTATTACAAAAAGATGGTGAACAGCTTACAGGAAAGATGGGCAAGATTGATGCTGCCGCACTCAATAAAAAGGATGTGCAGCAGGTAGTCAGAAAGATAACAGGAGGCTGTCTCATCATAGAAAGAGCCGGTGATATCGACCGCAGCATAGCTGCCCAGCTATCATTTTTGATGGAGCATGATATTACAGGAACACTCTATATACTTGAGGATACATCAAAGGGTATAAAGAAGGCTCTCTCAATGGATGAGGGCTTTGCATCCAAGTTCACGGAAAAGATATCGGTTCCTATTTTTACAAATGATGAACTCGTATTGTTTGCCAAATCGTACTCTGCAGAGCTTGGGTACAAGATAGATGAGATGGCTATTCTGGCATTGCATAACAGAATCAGCAATATTGAGAGGATAGACCAGGCTACCACTCTGACAGAGGTCAAGGATATAATTGACGAGGCCATAGACAGGGAGGCTCACAGCGGACTTAAGAAGGCTATAAGTATTCTGACAGCCAGGCGATATACAGATGATGACCGAATTGTACTCAAAGAGGATCATTTCAGGGAAAAATAAATACTTATGGGGGGTATATATATGTGTAATTTTACAGCAATGGATTGTTACCTGTTTGGTCAGGCAACACACTATGATATCTACAAGAAGATGGGTGCTCACTTAGCTGAGCGTAAAGGAAAAAAAGGAGTGTGCTTTGACGTCTGGGCGCCACATGCGAGGGAAGTATACGTGTTTGGTGAGTTTAACGACTGGAATGAGACCAGTCATGAGATGAAGCGTGTAGAGCCGGAAACCATGGGAGTGTATGAGCTTTTTGTACCGGGAGCGCAAAAGGGTCAGATGTATAAGTTTATTATAGTCACTGAACAGGGTGATAAGCTGTACAAGGCGGATCCATACGCAAACTACGCAGAGCTTCGTCCGGGAACAGCGTCAATCATCACAGATATCGAGCACTTCACATGGACTGACAAAGAGTGGATGGATAAGAGAGCAGCAAAGTCAGATGCTGATGTATATTCTTCACCTATGGCTATATATGAGTGTCATCCGGGCTCATGGATGAGACATCCGGGCAGGGATGATGAGGGCTTTTATACATACAGGGAGCTTGCAAAATCACTCATATCCTATGTGAAAACTATGGGATATACACATATTGAGCTTATGGGTATTTCAGAGTATCCGTTTGATGGCTCATGGGGATATCAGGTGACAGGCTACTATGCACCTACATCGAGGTATGGAGAGCCTGAGGATTTTGCATACTTTGTTGATCAGTGCCATAAAAATAATATCGGAGTAATCCTCGACTGGGTACCTGCACATTTCCCAAAGGATGCGCATGGACTTGCCAATTTCGATGGAACAGCCACATATGAGTATGCAGACCCAAGAAAGGGAGAGCATCCCGACTGGGGCACAAAGATATTTGACTACGGTAAGAATGAAGTAAAGAACTTCCTTATCGGAAGTGCACTTATGTGGATAGAAAATTACCACGTAGACGGACTCCGTGTGGATGCAGTTGCGTCAATGCTTTATCTTGACTATGGAAAGAACGACGGACAGTGGGTGCCAAACAAGTTTGGAGGAAATAAGAACCTCGAGGCAGTAGAGTTTTTCAAGCATATCAATACACTCATACTTGGAAGAAATCACGGAACTGTAATGATAGCCGAAGAGTCTACCGCATGGCCAAAGGTAACAGGCAAGGTAGAGGAAGACGGACTGAACTTCAGCTACAAATGGAACATGGGATGGATGCATGACTTCCTTGATTATATGAAGCTGGATCCATATTTCCGTAAAAATAACCACAACAAGATGACATTTGCGATGAGCTATAATGAGAGTGAGAAATATATTCTGGTACTGTCACATGATGAGGTGGTACATCTGAAGTGTTCTATGCTCAACAAAATGCCGGGCTTAGAAGGGGATAAATTCAAGAACCTCATGGCAGGATATGCATTTATGATGGGACACTGTGGAAAGAAGCTTCTTTTCATGGGACAGGAGTTTGCACAGAAGCAGGAGTGGAGTGAGGAAAGAGAACTCGACTGGTATCTGCTTGAGAATCCGGAGCATAAAAAGATCCAGAACTGGGTAAAGGAGCTGCTTCACCTCTATAGGAGAAACCGCTGTCTGTATGAGCTGGATTCAAGCTGGGAAGGCTTTGAATGGATAAATGCAAACGATGCAGACAGAAGCATCTTCAGCTTTATCAGAAAGAGTAAGGATGGCAAGAATAATATGCTCTTTGTCATCAATTTCACACCGGTAGAGAGACCTGATTACAGAGTCGGAGTGCCAAAGCACAAGACATATCAGCTCGTTTTAGATAGTGAGGATCCTAAGTTTACCGGCAAAACGGTACAAGCGCCTGTAAAGAAGGCTGCAAAGGGCAGAGGCAAGGCAGCAAAACAGTCATATAAGAAGCTGGACTATAAGGCAGTCAAATCAGAGTGTGACGGCAGACCATTTTCATTTGCTTATCCACTTGCGCCTTACGGAGTTGCTGTATTTAAATACTAATATACCGGTAAATAGCAGGGTAAAGGACCGCGCCAATTTAAGGCGCGGTCTTTATTTTTGCGTATTATATGTCGATATATAAAAAAAGATAACTATTCAGAACCACAAAAGTACGAAGTAAGAATATCCATAAATAAAGGCTGCAGAGATGGTATATATGCAGGGCACGGAGCAGGAAATATGCAGATAGAGAATTTGATTAATAAAAGCACAGATACGAAAAATACGGACACAAAAACCATAAATGATATGACAGCGGGTATGCGTGTGTCAGACTACATAAAGACAGACAGCAGTGACAATATGTCAAAAAAGGCGGCTGTTGTCGGTTCGTCAAACTCTGTTGATATGTCGGATACGATATATGCAAGACCACAGGCTAAAAACGAAGCCGGGAACAACGATGGCACAGATATGGCAGAAAATCTGCTAAATGATATGAATCAGACCTCAGAAAACAGGCGAAATGATATGATTGTCACTGCAAGCACCCCCACGAGTGATGGTTACAAAGCTGCAAAGGATGACGGCTACGATGTCATTGTCACCGAGACCGACAAGATAAAAGCAGTGCTGGCAAAGGCCGGTGTAGATATATCCATATATGGAGATGATCTGAGCAGGCAGCAGCTTACAGACATCACGGGAAGCCAGACTGAAGCGGCCATGCTTGTCAATCAGATGAAAGCATATGATATTCCTGCTACAGATGACAATATAAAGGCAGGTACAGATGCCATAGACCGGGCGAAGAGCATTACAAATATATCCAATGAGACAAAGGCATATCTGGTCAGAAATAATATGAATCCGACGGTTTCCAATGTATACAAGGCTACGTACAGCAGCAGTCAGGTACAAGATTACAGGCAGAAAACCAATATGACGGAGATATCAGATGAGCTGTTTGAGGAGCTTAAGCCACAGCTTAAACAGATATTAGAGGAAGCTCATATAGACAGTAGTGATGAGAATCTGAATCAGTGCAGATGGCTGATAGATGAAGATATAGCCGTTACACATGATAATGTGCTGCTTGCGAATCAGGTAGACTGCATCAACGCAGCAGAAGAAAATGTGAGCAGTGATTTTTATGCAAGGGCAGTGACAGAAGCACTGGCAATGGGAAAAAAGGCTACAGATGCCACTATGTCACAAGATGGTCTGACATTTGACATGGCAAAGAAAGCCTGTGATGTATTAGGTGAGGCGACCGCAGATGACATTGTCACATTAGAGTCAGATAACATACCTGTCACGATAGAGAATCTGTCAAAGCTTATAGCTGCAAGGGGCAAGGATAGTGCAGCATCGCAAGCCTCAGCGAATAAAGCTGCGGATAATCAGATTACAGACAGCCGGGAAGCAAAGCTTGTGACAGCTCAAAGAAAGCTTGAGGAAGCGAGACTTTCCATGACAGCAGAAGCCAACCTTTCACTCATAAAAAAAGGAGTTTAAATAGACACAGACACTATT
>ENA-OPIZ01000078-OPIZ01000078.1-human-gut-metagenome-genome-assembly--contig:-NODE-78-length-9767-cov-1.770902_pt1 | contig 9767 bp, 3 predicted proteins | sample MGYA00241409_ERZ501648 | MGnify/ENA primary metagenome ERZ501648 (study PRJEB25962, sample SAMEA2042298) | human gut metagenome | biome: human gut; feature: human-associated habitat; material: faeces...
GTTTTCTAATGAGTATGCTGGTGATATTGTGACTTCTCCTTTTGAATTAACGCATCCCCATAATCCATCTTTTTTTACACTTGCATATCCAAATTCATTTTGTTCTGTTGCATCATCATATATATAGTCAACCATTACTATTCCATCTTTATTTACAAAGCCATATTTGTTATCTTTTTTTGATAAAAACAATGTGTTACCTTTTAGTAATTCTATGTTAGATTTTTCCTCAAATTTAAAATTATAATATTTATATTCACCGTTTATTCTAATCTTCATATATCCTAAATCTTTGTTAATTTCTGTTACAATTCCATTTAATTTAACATTAAAATCTCTGTCTATTAAATCTGAATTAATATTTTCTTTTGTACCCTCGTAGAAATCCACATCACTTCTATATATCAAGTTATTATATACAAAATCCAATTTTGTTTGTCCTGCTACATTTACAATCCCATATTTGCCTTCTAGTTTAGCAATGTAGTTATCTGCATATGTAAATTTTATATCTTCATATTTAGTTTCTAGCTTTGTATCTCCAGAAATTGTCATTATTCCATATTTTCCATTTTTCTGAATTACAACATTTTCTCCATTTATTGATTTTACATCATCAAATTTTTCTTCTAAATATGAATTACCTGTTGTATCTACTATTTTCCATTTTCCATCTTGTTTTACTACAAATCTACCATTGCCATATATCTGTTTTACTTCATCATATTTAGCTTCTAGCGCAACTGATTTGTCCCAATTTATTACTCCATATTTTTCATTTTGCACTATAAATCCTTCTTCATATTTATTTCCTAGTTGTTTTATAGCTTTATATTGGTTTGGTATTACTATGTTTCCTATGTCATCAACTAATCCAAGCTTTCCATCTTTGTCTGTTATCAAGCTATTTTTTATTCCTTTTAATGTTGTAATTGAGTTATACTCACATTTTAATAATTCATTTCCTTTATAATTTATCAATCCATATTTTCCATCTTTTTTTACTAACAAGACATCAGATTCATACCACAAATTATTATTTTCATCATAATTTTCTAATGCTTGCACAGACTCATACCCTGTAAGTACTTCTTCTTTCTTATCATTTAACACTTTTGTTTTATATAAGCTCTTTTCATAATCTACATCATATGTACAAATAAATATGGCTTTTGATGGGTTTGGAATTATTATTGTTTCATCATATGTTGGTTCTATAACAGTAGTCCCTTTTGCATCTATTACTACCCACTTATGTTTAGTATATACTGCGAAATATTTTTGAACAACTGTCTTTTCCGCAGCTCCTTTATTTGATTTTAGTATCTTTCTTATTCCTACAATAAACATTATAATTACTGCAAAAGCTATTATTACAGCAAATACTTTTTTCATGTTTAGTTTTCGTCCTCCACTATATCTTCTTCCTCTTTCCATATATTTTTTCATTCCTTTCAATATAGCTTTTTATACATATATAATATATCATACTTTTTTGTAGAAATATAGTATTTTTTTATTTTTTTTATTAGCAAATAAACGGAACTATAAAAAGTCCCGTTTACTTTATTAATTATTGCATTCTTCTTCACAGTCACATTCTTCTTTTTCTGTGTCTATGTGTATATTTTTGTATTTGCTTAATCCTGTTCCAGCTGGAATTAATTTACCTATTATAACATTTTCTTTTAAGCCTATTAATTCATCTACCTTTCCTTTTACTGCAGCTTCTGTTAACACTCTAGTTGTTTCTTGGAATGATGCTGCAGATAAGAAACTTTCTGTAGCTAATGATGCTTTTGTTATTCCTAATAGTACACGTTTATATGTGGCTGGTTTTTTACCTTCTGCTATCATTTTTTCGTTTTCTTCTTCTAGTTCATTTATATCCACTAGTGAACCTGCAAATAGTCCTGTATCCCCATTATCTTCAACTCTAACTCTTTTTAGCATTTGTCTACCAATAACTTCAATATGTTTATCGTTAATATCAACACCTTGGTTTCTATAAACTTTTTGAACTTCTTGTACTAAGTATTTATGAACTCCATCAACACCATTTATTGCTAATATTTCATTTGGATTTATAGAACCCTCTGTTAATGGCATTCCTGCTTCTACTTCATCCCCGTCTTTTACACGTAATTTTGAGCCAAAAGGTATTGAATATGTTTTACTATCATCTTTGCTTGTGACAATAACTTCTTTTTTGCTTTTATCCTCTGAAATTTTTACTTTACCAGAGATTTCTGTTACTATAGCTAATCCCTTTGGTTTTCTAGCTTCAAATAATTCCTCAACTCTAGGAAGACCCTGAGTGATATCTGCAACACCTGCGACACCACCAGAGTGAATTGTTCTCATGGTTAACTGTGTTCCTGGTTCTCCGATAGATTGTGCAGCAATAATACCTACAGCCTCACCTATGTTTACCTCTGCTCTTGAAGCTAATCCCATTCCATAACATTTGCGACATACACCATGTTTTGTTTTGCACTCTAATACTGTACGAACTTTAACTTTTGTAACTATTTTTTCTGCTATTGCTTCTGTTATAAGCTCCTCGGTTGTTACTATTATTTCACCTGTTTCTGGATTCTTTATGTCTTCTAATGGATATCTTCCCAATAAGCGTTCTTCTAGTTTTTCTACTACTTGATTTCCGTCTTTAATGTCTGAAAGTTCCATTCCTTCTTTTGTTCCACAGTCATCTTCTCTTACAATTATATCTTGTGCTACATCAACTAATCTTCTTGTTAAGTATCCTGAATCCGCAGTTCTTAAAGCTGTATCTGCTAAACCTTTTCTAGCACCGTGTGCTGAAATAAAGTACTCAAGAGCATCTAGCCCCTCTCTAAATGATGATGTTATTGGAATTTCAACTGTTTTACCTGTTGTACTTGCCATAAGTCCACGCATACCTGCTATTTGTCTTAATTGGTTTATGTTACCTCTGGCTCCTGATTGTGACATCATATATACTGGGTTTAATTCTTCAAAATTACTCTTCATTGCTTCTGTAACTTCATCTGTTGCTTTTTCCCATATTTTAATTACAGATTGATATCTTTCTTCGTCAGTAATTAAACCACGTTTATATTGTTTTAATACGTCATTTACTTTTTCGTTTGCACTAGCTAATATTTGTTTTTTAGCTTCTGGAACTTTTACATCATCAACAGAAACTGTAATAGCACCTATTGTTGAATATTTATATCCTGTTGCCTTAATATAATCTAGTAGTTCTGCTGTTGCATCTAATCCATGTTTGTTTATTGATTTTGCAATTATTTTTCCTAAATTTTTCTTAATAACTGGGAAGTCTATTTCTAATTGGAACTCATTTTCCGGGTTTGTTCTATCTACAAAACCTAAATCCTGTGGAATTCCTTGGTTATATATAATTCTACCAACTGTTGTTTCTATTATTTTATGTTTTTCAACTCCATCTACTACTTTGCTCATTCTTACATGAATTTTAGCATGCAAACCTAAATCTTTGTTTACATTTGCAATAATTGCCTCTTCTGGAGAAGAAAAATACATTCCTTCGCCTTCTTCACCTTCTACAATCATTGTTAAATAGTAGCTTCCTAAAATCATATCTTGTGTAGGAACAGTTACTGGTTTACCATCTTGTGGTTTTAACAAGTTATTTACAGATAGCATTAAAAATCTTGCTTCTGCTTGTGCTTCTGGTGATAATGGGATATGTATAGCCATTTGGTCACCGTCAAAATCCGCATTAAAAGCTGTACATACTAATGGATGTAATTTTATAGCTCTTCCTTCTACTAAAACTGGCTCAAATGCTTGAATTCCCAATCTATGTAGTGTAGGCGCACGGTTTAATAATACAGGATGGTCTTTTATAACCTCTTCCAATATGTCCCATACTTCTGGCCTTAGTCTTTCTACCATTCTCTTTGCATTTTTAATATTGTGAGCTATTCCACGTCCAACTAATTCTTTCATTACAAATGGTTTAAATAATTCTACCGCCATTTCTTTTGGAACACCACATTGATATATTTTAAGTTCTGGTCCAACAACTATAACTGAACGTCCTGAATAATCAACACGCTTTCCTAATAAGTTTTGACGGAAACGTCCTTGTTTTCCCTTAAGCATATCTGATAATGATTTCAAAGGTCTTCCACCCGCACCTGTTACTGGTCTTCCTCTTCTACTATTGTCTATTAAAGCATCTACAGATTCTTGTAACATTCTTTTTTCGTTTCTTACAATTATTTCTGGTGCTCCTAACTCTAGTAGCCTTTTTAATCTGTTATTTCTATTTATAACTCTTCTGTATAAGTCATTTAAGTCTGATGTTGCAAATCTACCACCGTCTAATTGAACCATAGGTCTTAAATCTGGTGGAATTACAGGTACAACATTCATAACCATCCATTCAGGTTTATTTTCTGATAGTCTAAATGCTTCCACAGTATCTAATCTTTTTATTAGTTTTGCCTTTTTCTGCTCGCTTGCTTTTTCTAATTCTTTTTTTAGTTTTTCAGATAGTTTTTCTATGTCTATTTCTTCTAGCAATTTTCTTATTGCTTCTGCTCCCATTTCTGCTTTAAAAGAGCCTTTTCCATATTTTTCTTCTGCTTCGTGATATTCTTTTTCTGATAATACTTGTGTTTTTGTTAGTGAAGATGTTCCTTTATCTGTAACAATATATGAAGCAAAATATATAACTTTTTCTAGGTTTCTTGGAGAAACATCTAGTAATAAAGCTATTCTACTTGGAATTCCTTTAAAATACCAAATGTGAGCTACTGGTGCTGCAAGTTCAATATGTCCCATTCTTTCACGTCTTACTTTAGATTTTGTTACTTCTACACCACATCTGTCACAAACAATTCCTTTATATCTTACTCTTTTATATTTACCACAATGGCATTCCCAGTCTTTTGTAGGTCCAAATATTCTTTCACAAAAAAGTCCATCTTTTTCTGGTTTTAATGTTCTATAATTAATAGTCTCTGGTTTTTTTACTTCTCCTTTTGACCACTCTCTTACTCTTTCGTCTGATGCAATACCTATTTTAATTTTATCGAAAATTTCTAGTTCATCCACTGCTTTTAGCCCCCTTGACTTCTATTTTCTCTTGTTTCTTAAGGATTTTTACTCAATACACTGCTGTGCAATTCCCTTTTGTCTGCGTAAAAATCCTTTTTGAAACTATTTAATTATTTTACTCGTCTAGCATATCTTGGTCTTCTAGCAAATTCTCTTTGCCTAAGTCTGTATCATCTATTAGTATTTCGTCCTCATCTAGCATTCCGTCTATGTCGTCTAATAGCATATCTTCCCCAAGTTCTTCTCCGTCTTCTTCTATATATCCATCATTTAAGTCATTTTCATCTACAGCATCTTCTTTTCCAGAATCAAAATTAAAATCTATGCCGTCTTCTATATTCTCTTTTAATTCTAATTCCTTGTTATCTTCTGAGTATAGCTTTATGTCTAATCCTAAACTTTGAAGTTCTTTTATTAATACCTTAAATCCTTCTGGTACTCCTGGTTCTGGAACATTTTCTCCTTTTACAATAGCCTCATATGTTTTTACACGTCCAACTACATCATCTGATTTTGTTGTTAGCATTTCTTGCAATGTATAAGCTGCACCATATGCCTCTAATGCCCAAACTTCCATCTCTCCAAAACGTTGTCCACCAAACTGTGCCTTACCTCCTAATGGTTGTTGAGTAATAACTGAATAAGGTCCTGTTGAACGAGCATGTATTTTGTCATCTACTAAATGGTGAAGTTTAAGCATATACATAACACCTACTGTAATTGGGTGGTCAAAAGCTTCTCCTGTTCTTCCATCATATAGTATTGTTTTACCATCTTCTGATAATCCCGCTCTTTTTAATAGTTCTCTTATTTCTTCATCTGTTGCTCCATCAAATACTGGTGTTGCAACTTTCCAGCCCAATGCTTTTGCTGCCATTCCCAAATGTACTTCCAATACTTGACCTAAGTTCATACGAGAAGGTACACCTAATGGGTTTAAAACTATATCTACTGGTGTTCCGTCTGGCAAGAATGGCATATCTTCTTCTGGAAGTATACGAGAAATAACACCTTTATTTCCGTGACGTCCTGCCATTTTATCTCCAACAGATATTTTTCTTTTTGTAGCTATATAACATCTTATTATTTGATTTACGCCAGGTCCTAATTCGTCTGAATTTTCTCTTGTAAATATTTTTATATCGACTATTGTTCCTGCTTCGCCATGTGGTACACGTAATGAAGTATCTCTTACTTCTCTAGCTTTTTCTCCAAATATAGCTCTTAACAATCTTTCTTCTGCTGTAAGCTCTGTTTCGCCTTTTGGAGTTACTTTACCTACTAATATATCTCCTGGTCTTACTTCTGCACCTATTCTTATAATTCCATTTTCGTCTAAGTCTTTTAGGCTATCATCTCCAACGTTTGGAATGTCTCTTGTAATTTCCTCTGGTCCTAATTTTGTGTCACGACATTCACAATCATATTCTTCTATATGAATAGATGTATATACGTCTTCTTTTACCAATCTTTCATTAATTAATACAGCATCCTCGTAATTGTAGCCTTCCCAAGTTGTAAATGCTATTAAAACATTTTTTCCAAGCGCCATTTCGCCATTTTTTGTAGATGGTCCATCTGCTATTAGATCTCCAGCCTTAACTTTTTCTCCCTTTACTACAACTGGTCTTTGGTTAATACATGTTCCACCATTTGTTCTTTTGAATTTTCTTAAATGGTATGTATCTATTTCATCTTTTTTATTTCTAATTCTTATTTCATCACCAGTTACTTTTTCAACTATTCCATCAGATTTTGCAAGTACTGTAATACCAGAATCTCTTGCTGCTCTGTATTCTATACCTGTTCCAACTATTGGCGATTCTGCTGTAAGTAATGGAACCGCTTGACGTTGCATGTTTGATCCCATTAGAGAACGCTTAACATCATCATGCTCTAAGAAAGGAATCATTGCAGCCGCAACAGAAACAAGTTGTTTTGGCGATACATCAACAAAATTAACCTTATCTTTATCTGCAACTGTTATTTCTTCTCTATGTCTTACTCTAATTCTGTCATTTATAAATTTTCCTTCTTCATCAACAGGTTCAGAAGCTTGTGCAATTATATATTTATCTTCTTCATCTGCTGACATATACATAATTTCATCTGTAACTTTTCCGTCAACCACTTTTCTGTATGGTGTTTCTACAAATCCATATTCATTTATAATTGCAAATGAAGAAAGCGCAGATATTAATCCAATGTTTGGTCCTTCTGGTGATTCTACAGGGCAAAGTCTTCCATAATGTGTATAGTGAATATCACGAACTTCAAATCCTGCTCTTTCTCTTGAAAGACCCCCAGGGCCTAATGCAGATATTCTTCTTTTATGTGTTAGCTCAGATAATGGGTTTGTTTGGTCCATAAATTGTGATAATTGTGAACTTCCAAAGAACTCTTTTATTGATGATGTTATTGGTTTTGTATTTATTAATGTTTGTGGAGTAATAACATCTAAATCTTGTATTGTCATTCTTTCTCTTACTACTCTTTCTAATCTAGTAAGTCCAATTCTAAATTGATTTTGTAATAATTCTCCAACACATCTAATACGTCTATTTCCTAAATGGTCAATATCATCAACATTTCCTAAGCCATTATCTAGATTTAATAAGTAGCTTATTGATGCAATCATATCTTCATTGGTTATATGTCTTGGAATTAATTCTTCAATTCTTTCTTTTATAACATCATGCAATTTATCTTCTGGTGTTGTATCTATTATTGATTTTAATACTTCATAATTCACATATTCTTTAATATGTAGGTCAGACAAATCCACATTTGGTAAAACTTTGTGGATATTTACTTTTCCATTTCCTATAATTCTTACTCTTCTATCATCAACTTTTACGTCTACAATATTTATACCCAAATTTCTAATATTTTCTGCTACTTCTTCTGAAATCACAGAATCTTTTTCTACTAAAACTTCTCCTGTTTCAGAATCTACAATATCTTCAAATGCAACTTTGCCTGTTATTCTAGTTGATAAACTTAATTTTTTATTAAATTTATATCTTCCAACTTTTGCTAAGTCATATCTTCTGTCATCAAAGAATAAACCATTAAACAAATTCCTTGCAGCATCAACTGTTGGAAGTTCTCCTGGTCTTAATTTTTTGTAAATTTCGATTAATGCTTCGTCTGGTGTTTTAACTGTATCTTTTTGTATAGTAGCTGTAATTTTTGGTTCTTCGCCAAATAAAGCAATTATTTGCTCATCTGTTGCAATTCCAATCGCTCTTAATAATGATGTAACTGGCAATTTTCTAGTTCTATCAACTCTTACATAGAAAACGTCATTTCCATCTGTTTCATATTCTAGCCAAGCTCCTCTTATAGGCATTACTGTTGAAGTATAAATTCTTTTACCTGTTTTAGGGTCGAATTCTTTTGCATAATAGCATCCTGGTGAACGTACTAATTGGCTAACTACAACTCTTTCTGCTCCATTAATAACAAAAGTACCACTGTCTGTCATAAGTGGGAAATCTCCAAGGTAAATCTCTTGTTCTTTAATTTCTCCTGTTTCACGATTTATTAATCTTACTTTTACATGCAATCTTGTTGCATATGTAGCATCTCTTTCTTTTGCTTCTTCTAGTGTGTATTTTGTCTTTTCTTCCATATAGTAATCTAAAAATTCAAGAACTAAATTTCCAGAATAGTCAACTATGGGTGAAATATCTTTTAGTATTTCTCCTAGTCCTTCTTCTACAAACCAGTCATATGAATCTTTTTGTACCTTGATAAGATTTGGCATTTCTATAGAATCATCTATTTTTGCAAAAGTCTTACGAGTACATTTTTCATATTTGATGTCTTTCATCAAAAATCACCTCTAAAAAATATTAAGCAGAAAAATATATATCAAATCATTCAAAAGTCCTTCTTGTCTTCCTAAAGACATTTGCAATAACACAAACTTCCTGCTCTCCAAGTTCTATTATTTGCAAATATTTTTAAGAGCAATTCCTCTTTTAAACAATTTACATAACTATGAAATTTAACAACAAAAAAACTATTGACAAATATTACGTTTTGTCAATTTTCTTGTTGTTTGTTAATTTTCTTTTAAAAACACGTTTTCTATTTTTACCACCCTTGTTTCTAAATAGAATTAATGTCTCTCCATATTAACACATCTATAATCTAGTATACCCCATTCTAACGCAACTTGTCAATAGTTTCCATTTTATATTTTTAATTTTTTATGCACCTAAAATTGCACCTGCAGCGCCAAAAACTCCCGCTGACGCCAACCCCATTATTATTCCGTCCAAAATAACTCCTGCCATTACTGCTATACTACTTTTTTTAAAATCCATGTCTAGTAAGCTGGCTGCAAGAGTACCCGTCCAAGCTCCTGTACCTGGCAAAGGAATACCAACAAAAATAAATAATGCCCAGTATAGACCACGTCCTGCTTTTTCCTGAAGTTTTTTTCCACCTTTTTCTCCTTTTTCTAGGCAAAACTTAAAAAACTTTCCTATAAACTTTTTATCTGCTCCCCATACCAACACTTTTCTTGCAAAGAAAAATATAACTGGAACAGGTAACATATTTCCAATATTCAAATTAACATCATCAAAAACTTCTTGCACCCCAAATGATAAAGATAAATTTTTTATATTCATGAAATTTACACCTCCAAGTAAGGGTTTACACCA
>ENA-OPIZ01000079-OPIZ01000079.1-human-gut-metagenome-genome-assembly--contig:-NODE-79-length-9542-cov-2.530410_pt1 | contig 9542 bp, 9 predicted proteins | sample MGYA00241409_ERZ501648 | MGnify/ENA primary metagenome ERZ501648 (study PRJEB25962, sample SAMEA2042298) | human gut metagenome | biome: human gut; feature: human-associated habitat; material: faeces...
CCCCTTTTTTTATGGACATCCGTCCAATGCTTTTTACCGCCAACATAGGCAGCTTCGTTTGGGTTTTTATTAAACAGTGCCATATTACACCCTCCTTATTCTTTTATTAGTTCCAAAAAACTTGGACATATCCTTTTATATAGTTCTATCGCTTCTGTCGGGATGATTGCCTTAAAAGCAGTCCTCAAAGCATCAACATTTTCGATTACTCCATTAGTTTTTATGCTATCAATAGCATTTTGAAGATGGGAATAATAGTTGTCATACATTTCTCTATGCTGCTCAAATGATACAATAGGCAGCTTGTTTATGATAATAAGTTCATCCTCATTTTGGAAAAGTTCCTTCTCTTCCGTTTCAATGCTTTCACCATTTGATTTAATAAGTTGTCCATAGCCAAACACAGTCTGAGGCACACCATCTGAAGCAAAATAGGTGAATACTGCCAACTCTACTTTGTTCTCATTGCGCATAATTATTGGGCAGCTACACAGTTCGCCTTCTCTTACATATTGCATTAATCTATTGACTAAATCTCTAACAATCATAATGTTCTCCTTTCTTACTTTTTAGACACATATTGAACCGTACAATTAGGGGTACTTTTCCAAACAGCATAGTCTTGAGCATTACAGTAAAACGCATTGCCCATATTGCTACAAACACCAGTGTCGTGTATCCACAAACCAATAGCATTTCCTGCTGCATCTTTTTCAATGCCTGTTATTGTTAAGGCGTGGTCTGTACCAACTGGGTTCATTGCAGTCACATCTCTTTGTTTATTCAAAACTCGATGATCCACATTGATTATAGCACCCTTGCCGTTTTCGATTTGTTGTGATATTTCTGCCAAAGACTGATTTGTTCTATTATCGCAATCGTAACCAAAAGAATCAAGTATTTGGCTTCTACCAGCAACACTTGTACCACCATTGCTTCCACGCATTTTTTCCTTCAAACTTTCAGGCAAGAAGGAAGGTATTTTTTTGTCAACGCAAGCGTTCAAATCACGAGCTCTTTGAACAACTTCCGCTTCCGACTTAGTATCACCCAAGGCGGTCATTGTATTGGCAGCAGAACAATCTCCACAAGTCCCTTTAAAATCTTTAACCGCATTTCCTTGTTTTTGTATCATACTTTGATGAAGATCTGTGAAACTCTTACCACCAACGCCTTCGTATGTAGTTCGCTTAGACGGATCTAAATCTCTTGATAGTTCGTTTGCAAAATTGTCAGCATAGCGTGAACGCGAATTGGCGGTATCAATTTCTTTACTCAACTCGCCACCTCTTTTTGTCAATTCTGCCAATCTTGCCGCTTTCTCAGGAGAGTCTGCACCTTCTAATGCGTCAAAGTACTCATTTCTAAGTTGCTCATACTCAGCTTGCTTACCTTCGGCAAGAGTTTTAAGATTATCGGATGTCTTTCTATATTCATCTGATAATCTTCCACGAACAACATCCCAATCGCCCTTTCTTTCGGGATCATAAGCTAAAGCGTTTTCTGCATCTCCTCGCATTCTATCGAGATACGATACTTTATCGGAAAGGTTATTTACTTCATTGACATCTGTTGTGTCATTTATGTTATCCGCTGTTTCAACTGTATCAGCACTATTTTTATTTGAGGAATCATCCATAGGCTCGTCTTGAGTATCCTCAGCAGTCTCAGTGGAGTCACCGCTATCCAAATCGGAAGTCGCATCTTCTGCAACTTCGTCCGTTGTGGTATCATCCATAGACTTGTCCAGAGTGTCTTCGACAGGCTTTGCGGTATCACCACCATCTACATCGGAAGAAGCATTTACTGCATCTTCGCTCGTTGCAGCATCGTCCATAGACTCGTCCTGAGTGCCCTCGATAGGCTCTGCGGTGTCACCATTATCAACATTGGAAGTGGCATCTTCGGTGGTTCCATCTGTCGTAATATCATTCAAAGGCTCATTCTGAGCGTCCTCATCAGTAGGATCAGTGGAATCGTCACTATCAGCCTCAGAAGAAGTATCTTCTACGACTTCTTCCGTTGCAGCATCGCCCATAGAATCGTCCTGAGCATCATCGGCAGGCTCGGCAGAGTCGCCACCATCTACATCAGAAAAAGCATCTTCGATTTCTTCTTGCTCCTCCGGTATATCTTCGGGTACATCATCAGGCAAGCCATCTTCGTCTGTTATTTCAGGTTTATCTTCCGGGACATCTTCGGGAATATCATCAGACAAGTCATTTTCTTCCGTCAGTTCAGACTCATCTTCAGGGACATCTTCAGGGATGTCCTCAGACAAGTCATCTTCTTCCGCCATTTCAGGTTCGTCCTCCGGGACATCTTCGGGGATGTCATCAGGAATATCATCAGGCACATCATCAACAACATCCGAAGTATCCATATCAGCAGATGCATCTACATCAGAAGTATCAACACTTGCATCAAATTCTTCAGCCATTTTTGCTCACCTACTTTCTAAGTGAATTCTCTATTTGAGTATCTCTAATCTGAATTTTGGTTCCGTACTTAATTCTTCTCCAAAGATGAACTTTAACGCAAGAAAGAAGCTCCGGTGTAAATTCCTCATCGTTAAGTTCGGCTTGAATCATTTGGCTGATCCTTCTAAATACTTTTTTGAGAATTTCAAAATCCTTGGTGTCAGATCTGAAGTTTTTAACAAAAATTCTTCGAGCAACTTCCCTCGCAAGAATACGCCTTGCATAATCACAAGTCTTAGAACAGCAGGCAACACATTGACACTCAGGATACGGTCGGAGTTTTTCTGCTTTATTGTTCCAATATGTTGACAAAGCTCTTATTCCGTCATCGGAAAGCGTAATACTAATATTGTTCTCCAAGCGGTAGTCGGGGGTAATAACTTCCTCCGGTTCTTCTAATTTGTTAAAGAACAAAAACGCTTCACCGGGCTTCAGCTTTGCCATTCTTTGAACTTGAACATCCGTCATATTAGTACTATCGCCAATGATCTGTTTGTCCACACTTTCGACAAGGCGAAATATCATTTTCATATCTGTCAGGGCAACAACATCGGTCGAAACTTTGCGAGGTGACTGATCGGCAATGATTAACCCAACGCCATACGAACGAATCTCAGCCAGCATTCTCTTGACAAGTCCCTGTGCAATGGCACTCGGATTTGCATCACCTTGTCCCGCATTTGTGTCAGCATCAAGCAGCACATGAGCCTCTTCCAAAAGAATCACATTTTTCAAGCCACCTTCACCGATATAGTTAGCATTAACATAGGCAAGGATTGAAAGTAGAAGCAAAGCAATTATCAATGCTTTCTGATCGCTGTTTTCAATCGCTGCCAACTCAATGATGGTAGGTTTTTGTAAAATGTCCTCAATCGGAATAGAGAAAAAATTATCAAAAAAAATAAAAAAACTTTTAAGTCTTACGACACCGGCTCTACCGATGTTCTTGGCATCTCCTGTATATCCAATTTCATCAAAAGTTTGTTGGAAGCACTTGATAAAGTCAGAAATGTTAAATATCTTTCCTTTATCATCAACCGTATATGTATCAAGCCATCTGAAATCGGAATAACAGTTGTTAATGGATTCCTCAAAAATTTTGTCAAGAGGAGTTGACATTGAAACGCCTGCCGCAAAAGCCGTTTTCAAAGTTGATTTGTAAGTTTCCAACTTGACATTTTTAGGTAGTACAAACGGGTTGAAAACAAACGGAGAAATAAAATTTTTGCCGGGTGTAAATACCTGAAGTTCCGGTATGCTTTGTACCAATGCTCTATACTCATTTTTTGCAGGTTCTATTACTAAGAACGGAATATTATGGTCTTTCCACAACCTATCCAAAAGACTTACTGAAAATGTTGTCTTACCCGAACCGGGAGTGCCAACGACAAGCATATGCTTCGCCAAATCTTTCAAAGAAAAACCGATAGTATCTCCCTTTGTGGATGAACGCAATTTACCAACGGTAATATCTCCTGCATTGATAATATTTGACGAATAGGTCTTATTGCCTTTGCCTGATTCATTGATTTTTAAGCCTGCGGTAATGCGATCACTACCAATAGGTAGTCTAAAAAACTCTGATGCTTCTTCTGCCGTTATTACATAAGGCAATCGGTAAAGGGCATTCGAGAATTGTCCGGAATTCCAAATGTTTAGATTTCTTTCTTTACCAACTAATATCTCGTTTACTGCCCAAGGTAACGGATAAAAGTTGTTATCCTTTCCCACTTCACTTTTATCAAGATCAATCAAACGCAAGTTTGCAGATGTGTTAACGCCGCTTGAAAGCTGACCGAAAACACGACTTGCAACATTGGATATGGCTATGTTATCTCCATAAATCAGCACATTAAATGCGAATAACGCCGATGTTTTATTCTCAGAATAATATCTGTAAACATCAGCGTGTTTTTCCGCCAAAGCAAAGCTGACATTACCTATGCCTTGATCCATAACGCCCTTACTGAGGGTGTCCAATGCTTGCGTTATTCTATCGATTTCAGCAGCTTCACCCATCTCATAAGATGTAGGAATTAACTGCATAGAAACAGCACAATTCGGATAGTCAATCAAAACATTAACTATCCTGCTTAGATCGTTATTTGATACAGGTATTCTGTCATAAGCATAGCAAAAAGGCAGAAGCTGATTTTGCAAGTTTTCCGCTTTTTCCTCTTTGACAATGGCTTTTATATTTGTGTCATTTATATGTAAAACGCTTTCTGCAAGAGTCGAATACTTAATTTCTATCGTTTCGTACTTCTGCAATGAGAGCGTTGATTCACATAGTTTTATTAAAGCTGAAACCGCTTGGATCGCTGAATTAGTGTCGTTGTCTATCGCTCGTATCACGACAAACAATCGAATCTGCGCATTATATGGCTGGTTTTGAACAGCTTGAGTCGTCCAAAGCAACTCAAGTGAAATATCTTTTGAGTAACCGTCAGCATAGCTCATTGATTTATATGCTTGGTATACTTCACCAAGCATACTGCTCATTTCATCGCTATATTTTTCTACGATTTCTGTGATAGCATTTTCTCTTCCATCAATAATTGAAATGTGCGGTATAGATACGATTTCTATTGCGCCAAGCGCAATTGCCTCACCATCAGTTAATTTTTCTGTAGATATATTTAATGGCATATATGCCCTCCTTATATGAAGCTGCAAATAGCGTTGTGTTCAGATTTATGGATAGTCTATTCGATAAATATTCCCTTTGCATTTTTTGAATAATCTGTTATACGCTTTCATTAGCCCAATGATAAGACCGTATTTTTCTATTGCCAATATGGCGTACTCAGAACAGGTTGGCTTAAATAAGCAGCACCGTCTTATCTGTTCAGGAGCATAGTGTTGATAGAGCTTAATACATCCAATAATTGCTTTTTTCAAGCAGAGTAAACCACTTAATATATAGAATGAAGTAACAAATAAAATATTGAAAAGAATAGTATGCTGCCCTCTAAAAGCAGTAATCTTGTCTGGAAGTAATGCAAAAATGCCAAGCCAAGAGAACAGATAAAGCAATGAAATCCCTGCTACAAATGACAACAGAAAATATGTAATCACACTCTTTACTGCCACCTTAGCATCTGTGCTTGGTCTATTTAAAGGTCGTTCTAGCACATATTCTTCTGCAATTATCTGCTCTTCTTGACTTGGCATTTCCATAACATCGTCCTCCGTACCGTTGACTAACAGACTGCCACACGACTATCAGCCAAGGATTTAACAAATCAGCCCTTTTTCTCTCTGAGCTTCGCCTTCATACCCTGAATTGCTCGTTCGGTGTAATCGGACTGCTCCATCGAGCAGTAGAACTTGTCGCCGGGGACAACCATTGCAAATCTGTTGGAATCAACATTCTTGCGGGTATATGTAGCTTCGCCCTTGCAACTAACCTTTTCGAGCACTTCTTTTTCGACGGTATCGGAAGATGTTGAGAAGTTTGTAATATCTTTATAGAAGTACTCCTCAGTAGACTCCTTCTTGCCATCCTCGTCCATGTTAAATGTATACTGATACACATAGACCTGAGTATCGGAGAAGAAAATCCAAGAAATCTGATAGGCGGAACTTCTCCACTTACGATCTTTGCCCCACTTAGCGTAGGTTTTCTTTTCGTCGAAGTAGTAGCCTTCAAAATGCACCGGCTCAATTTCATTGACCTGAGACTCATCAAGCCCGATCTTGTTAAGAGCCTTTTGCTTGAAGTCCATGCTTCTTGCCTTTGCCATTACAGCAGCCTCATATTCTTCATCCGACATAGTTTTAGACAGACAACCGCCACCGCCCAAGAAGTATCTAATTACCTTCTTTTGCTCCTCGGTTCTGCCTTTGCACAGGCGTTTAATGTCCTGCTCTGTGTAAGCCATCACACAACCTCCAAATTATTAATTTTTTATATTTCAAGAGTAGCTGTGGCACTACTTCTTAAAACACGCTGGGTTTTTCAACGCCAAGGATGCTAAAAAGCTGTTCAGCATCATACGGCGAGAATCCTTGCTGTTGCGCCATCTTCAATGCTTCTTGATATGTTGGAGAAGTTTTGAAATACTTTCTGCTGAAGTAATCATACTTAATGTAAGCAAGGAAATAGTAGTAAATACCACGTGGTTCTATCATTATTGCCGCATTTATATATTCCTCAGCCTTATCAATTTCAGCTCTGTTTAGCAAGAAAGCTTTCCTTCCCTTTAGTAAGCAGATTGCTGCATAAAAAAATGTTTCTGAATTATCAAAATTATCTTCCATTGCCTTTTCAAAAGCAGATAGGGCTTTATCGTACAACTTTAATTTCAAGTAGCACATAGCTATTGAATTGTTTAGATCCTGATCATCGGGATTTTCAGATAACGCTTTCTTATATGCCCCTGCATACTTGTTGACTTCCGGCATAGGCATTGAATATACACTATTAAAAGTAGAAATAATGATTGGCTTATGACACCATTCACATTCGCTTTGTCCAGTAGAAACTCTTGCACCACAACCGGGGCAGTTCATTTCAATTACAGTGTGCGACATTATTGATCCTCCCTAGTTCTTCGATTTACATTCAGAATTCTTTTTAAGGATGGAGTAAAAGCACCGATGTTTTCAACATAGTCCGTCGTTTTCTCGTTGTAGCCGTAAAATAGTATTAATGACAAGAAAGTATTCCATGACATTTTTCTCTTTTTTGTTTCTATGGCGTTATATGTTTGTCTAGAAATGCCGATGATGTTTGAAATGTCGCCTTGTGATATACCTATTTTTGCTCGTAAAACAGGTAACTCATCTGTAAGTATTTCAATCAACTTATCCTTATCGAGTTCCGGCAGTTCATTTATTTCATAACTACCCATACGCCCATCCTTTCTCGATTTTCGTAGAGTATTCTCCTTGACGAAAAGAAGCGGAAAAACCCTTATTTCACAAGGACTATTCCGCTTCTTTGACTATTTTATTGACGGCGAATGGTCTGCTCAGACCAAGATGGGAGTTAGTTTCTCCATATTGCTTCTCTTTAGTTCCATTGAGGAATGGACATATCTATCAAGTGTGATTTTCACACTTGAGTGTCCTAAGATCTCACTGAGCGTTTTTACATCGAAGCCCGCTTCAATACATCTTGTTGCGAATGTGTGGCGCAGTGAATGAAAATTAGCATCACCAATATGTCCTTCCTCTAAATAACCTTTAAATCTGTTTTGCATAGTCCTTGGTTCAACTATTGATTTGCATTCTCCTGATAAGATATAGGCATTTGGAGAACTGACAAATGGCTTGATTGCTTTGACTACAAAATCAGGTAACGGGATCGTCCTTAATGATGCTTTACTTTTCGGCTCGGTGATGATAATTCTTGTCTTATATATAGCGTTAGGATCGTCATTTTGAAGTCGCTGCATTGTATGCTCGATTACAATCGCTTTTTCGCTGAATGATATGTTTTTCCATTGCAACGCACACAATTCGCCTATGCGTATTCCTGTGTAAAGACATATAAATACTCCTAATTTGTATCTGTCAAAGTCCTCAAATAAAACCGAAATTAACTGTTGTTGTTCAAATACACTCAACACTCGCATCTCTTGGGAATTTCGTTTCAAACTGATTCCGTCAAAGCGGCATATCGTAACAGCTCCCGCAGTTTGGGCATATTTGAAAGACTCCTTAATTATAGTCAGCATATCAGACATTGTTTTTGGAGATAACCCACCATTCCCATCAAGCCGTCCGTTGTTTAATTTATTGGAAACAAAGCGTTCCATCAATGGTGTACTGATTTTGTTGATGGGATATTTGCCAAGATCGGGATTGATATGATTTTCAATTACATTTCTGTACCGAATATAAGTTGAGTCTTTAATCCCTATTCTTTTTGAACGCAACCATTCAAATAGCCAAAATTCATATTTCTCTCTATCTCTGATTTTTTCTGCTTCAACTTTGGTTTCAACAGAATTTTGCACTCTAATTAGTTTCGTTTTCACTTCGGCATAAGTTCGAGCATATAGATACTTGTACTTTGCCTTTCCGTCGGCATTATATGAGGAAATATATCGAGCTTCCCATCTTCCATCCTTTCTCTTGTAAATGTTTTCGCCTGTCCTTGCCATAGCGTTCACCCTTTCGTTTATGATTGGCTGACGGACAGTCTGACGGAAAATGGGGCTTGGAATTGAGTTCCAACGCCCTAATATACGAGAAATTAAGACCGTACAATATTCATTTTCGACTTTTTCCGGCGATTTTCGTTTGACATCTTGACAAATCCGACAACACTAAGTATAATTATAAATGCTATTTGGAGTTTTTTCTCCTTCGTCAAGGAGAATACTCTACGAAACAAACGACCGTTTTAGCAGGCGCATATTGTGCCTGCTTTATATTTTTATAATCTTCCGTCCGAGTTGTTCTGCCATATGCACACAAGCGGCTGTTCCGCCGATTTCGTTTCGTATATAGGCTATCAACACATCTGTATTTGCCACCATCCAGCGGTTGCGTTCCGTAATTGCCGCTTTGGGATGTACTCCGTGCAGTTCATCCGGGATGATGATTTCATCGTAATAATCCTTGTAATACTCATAATCCTTTACCGGATATGGTAAAACGAGAATCATAGCGCTATTATCGTCACGGTAATTCTTATGAAGCCGCTTGATCACGCTTGCAGCCAGTATGTCAAAGTCACCGTTCCTGCCCAAATAGAACTCCACATATTCCTTCGTGCGGAGCAATTCCCAGAACAACTCATACAGCTTTTCCTCTATACCATAGTCCTCGACAACCCGATGTCCGATCATGCTGACACGGTATATTTCACCAAGCAAAACGCCTACCGCCTCCCGTTACTTTCTAAAAAAGTACACCTAAATACAAAAGCCCGAAAACGCCATCGAAGGAATTGACTGTTCGGTAAAACCATGATATAATATTAAAAATCGTTGGGAACAGGGGCGTTTCGGCTCTGTTTTCAGCCCTATAAACGCAAAAAAATCACTGCAAAAAGGTGTACTTTTTTACAGTGATTTTTTTATTCGCTGTTCAATGTTGCTCTGTATT
>ENA-OPIZ01000080-OPIZ01000080.1-human-gut-metagenome-genome-assembly--contig:-NODE-80-length-9539-cov-2.049979_pt1 | contig 9539 bp, 2 predicted proteins | sample MGYA00241409_ERZ501648 | MGnify/ENA primary metagenome ERZ501648 (study PRJEB25962, sample SAMEA2042298) | human gut metagenome | biome: human gut; feature: human-associated habitat; material: faeces...
TTGATTGTAAAGACTTAGATTTAAACAAATTGACATTAAAAACAAGTGCTCCAACAACAGAAGGTACATTGAATATATATGTAGACAAATCAATAAAAGGCGAAAATGGATATAGCAAAGAAGAAATTAAATCATTTAAAGAAATAAATGCAAGCGTAATAGGAAAAACAGAATTGGCAGAACAAACAAAACAGGGAAAAATTACTTTAAAAGAACCTATATCAAAAGCAGAATTAACAATAAGCAAAAATAACTTATCTACAATAACCGTAAATGAAAATGTAGAAATAAGAGCAACATTAGATACTTCAAATATTAACAACAGCTTATACAAAAACCCAACAATAAAATTGGTATTTCCAAAATACTTTGAAAAAATAGAAATATCAGATGCAAAATTGTTGTTTGAAAATGAATTGAAATTAAAAAACAATAATTGGTCAACTGAAAATGGAAATAAAGTATTAACTTTATCATTTGAAGGTACACAAACAAAATATAATTCAGAAGCAACAACAAAAGGTGCAACAATATCTATATTAGCTGATATAACATTAGAAAAACTAACACCAAGTATGCAAGAAAAAATAAAAATGTATTATACAAATGAAAATACAAATCTTTATGATAAAACAGAAAATACAATAGGAATAACAGAAACAAATATTAATCTTGTAGCTCCAACAGGAGTAGTAACAGCTAATGGAGTTAAAGACTATGCAGATGGAGAAAAAGCTATTTTATCAATGTCAGGAGATACACAGGTTGGAAAAATAGCAGTAGGTGCAGATGAAAAAGTAGCAACAATTAACGGACTTATACTTAACAACAATAACAACAGTATTTCAAATGTTAAAATATTAGGAAGACTACCATTTAAAGGTAACAAACAAATAGATACAGATACAGAATTAAAAAGTACATTTAGTGCTACATTGCAAGATAAAATACAAATAAATGCTAACAGCGAAACAGTAAAAGTATATTATTCAGAAAATGCAAATGCAACAAAAGATTTAGAAAATGCAGAAAATGCATGGACATTAGAAATGGATAATATGGAAAAAGCTAAGTCATATTTAATAGTATTAGATACAGATTTAAACACAGGCGATAAAGTGGAATTCAATTATAAAGTAAAAATTCCATCAGAGTTATCATACAATAATACTTCATACACTACATATAAAGTATATTATGATAATAACGAACAAACTGGAACATCAGCAGAAACAAAGCTTTCTCCAATAATAGGTATATCAACAGGAGAAGGACCAAGATTAAAAGTTACATTAACATCAAATATGCCAGAAGGAGCAGAAGTTAGAGAAAGACAAATTGTAAGATTCACAGCAATAGTAGAAAACGTAGGAGAAACAACAGCAGAAGATGTTGAATTAAGCATAGATGCACCAGAGCATACAATACATGTTGAATATGATGTTTCAACAAGAAGTTTTATAGAAGCAAATGAGAAGAACAAAAAAGTATTATTAGGAAGTATTGCACCAGGGAAGTCTGTAGAAAAAATATATGAACTTAAAATGAATAATATAGAAGATACATCAGAAACTGTAGAAATATTAAATAAGGTAAAAGCATCAGGTACAACATCTAATGAATACAAATTATCACTTAAAAAAGCATCATTAAAGGTTGAAACAACAACTCCAATTAAACCACAAACCTTATTAATAAAAGGGAATAAAATAGAATTTATGACATCAATAAAAAATGTTTCTGAACAAGATATGAATGATGTAATCTGGGAAATGAATATTCCAACAGGATTAGAAGTAATGAAATCTATAGGCCATAATGATTTTATATCAACAAAAGACAACAGTAATGATGGCGAGACTAAATCTGGAGCTACAAAAATCTTGTTAGGAGACCTTAAAGCAGGGGAAACTAAATATGTAACAATAGAATTAGGAGTACAAGAACCAGCAGAAGAAATAAATATTGTTTCAAAAGTAAGTGCAAAAAATGTACCAGAGCATTATTCTAATGAATTTATATTCTATGGAAAGAAAATAGAATTACAAATAGAACAAAATGTAAAACAAGGGCAAAAACAAACTGTAAAAGAAGGAGAAAATATAGAATACATTGTTACTGTAGAAAATATTGGAGAATTAGTTTCAACAGAAAATGTAGTAGAGATAAAAATTCCAACAGAAACAAGATTGGTAGAAGCTAAATATATATACAATGGAACAGAATATGTAGAAGATTCAACATATGACAACATATTGTCTATAGATATAAATAGTTTACAACCAAACGAAAAAATTGATATAAATGTAAAACTTGTTGCAAAACAATTAGGAGAACAACAAGAAAAAGAAGTAATAATTGAACCTGCAACATTAACAGCAACAGCAATAGACAAAATACAAGCTACAAATAAATTGAAATTTTATATTCAACCTTCATTAGAAAACAGAAAATACAAAATATCTGGTACTGCATGGTTAGATGCAAACAAAAATGGACAAAGAGAAGAAACAGAAACATTATTACCAAATATGCAAGTAATGTTAGTATATAAAGAAAATGGCGAATTAGTAAAGGATTCAGAAACAAATATGCCTAAAAAAATAACAACAGATGAAAATGGAAAATATGAATTCTTAAATCTAGACAAAGGCGAATATTTAGTAGTATTTATATATGATACAGAAAAATATAGTGCTACAGAATTTAATGCGAAGGGTGTAGAACCAAGCATAAACTCAGATGCAATAGAATTTGAAATGGAAATAGAAGGAAGTAATAAAAAAGTAGCAGTATCTGATGTATTAAAAATAGAAGATACAGATATTAGAGACATAGACATAGGATTATATATAGCAGAAAAATTTGACTTAAAATTAGATAAACATATAAGCAAAATAACATTAACAACACCAACAATAGGAACACAAGTATATAACAAAAATAATGAAAAGCTATCAAAAGTAGAAGTTCTAAACAAGAATGTTGGACAAAGTAGCTTTATAGTAGAATACAAAATAATTGTAACTAACGAAGGAACAGCAGCAGGATATGTTAAAAAGGTAGTAGACTACTTACCAAAAGAAGCAAAATTTAACTCTGAGTTAAACAAAGATTGGTTTTTAGCAAAAGACGGAAATGCATATAATTCTATATTAGCAGATGTAAAATTAGAGCCAGGACAAAGCAAAGAACTAACATTAGTATTAAGCTATAATATTACAGAAGATTTAATAGGAAATATAGTAAATAACAATGCTGAAATATATGAAAGCTATAATGAACAAGGTTTACAAGATATAGACTCAAAGGCAGGAAATAAAATACCAACAGAAGATGATATGTCAAATGCAGATATAGCTGTATCAATAGTAACAGGTAAAATAGTAGGATATACAATACTTACATTATTTATATTAGCAATATTGGCATTTGGTATATATGAGATAAAAAAACAAGTTTTGGACAAAAAAATATAGGAAAGGAGGTTAGTAGAAATGATAAAAAACAAATGGACAGTTAAAATAATACTACTAGTAACAGTTATATTAGCTGGATTGATTTTATGCATTAATTCAATTAATGGCATTCCAGATGCAGAAACAAATTATAAAGAAATATATTCTGCAATGCTTAATGCTAATCAAGAAGATAATTTGAATTGGGAAAATGAAACAGGTTTTGAAGTTGACCCTGATAACATACAGGGCAATGGTTTTGAAGTTCCTAAAGTAGAAGGAAGAGCTATATATTGTACTCAAAGAGACGTCACTTTAGCTATGACTTCTGCAATGTGGAGAGGAGAGAGCAGTGCATATACCTACTACTGGTCAACGCCTAAAGTAGAAGATATATTTAACCCTGCAAATGGAAATTTATGGTCAAGAGAATTAACAGATACTGAAATAAGAGCAATTAATAATGTAAATAACTTTGGATTGCTAGCTACAATAAGAACTAGGGGATATTATAAATGTAGTAATAATCATACAACTATTTCAGCAGATAAAGCATATGTTATTACTGCAGATCCTTGTAATCAATGGACACCAAGAAAGCAAATTGTTATGTGGATGTTAATAGATGGTGGAGTAAATACTGAGAATGCTGAAACTATTATTGAAAGACTAGACATTGATGGTGGCAAAGCGCAGTTTGTAAGGGACAACGTAGATGCCATTAAGCAACTTTACTATGAAGCAATAGCGTATGGAAAATTTAAAGAGAGAGTTAATAATGCGCTTTCTAATGATGGAAACTATGCAACTAATCTTACAGATGTAGATAATATAACATCAGAATATTATCCAAGTAATTCAAAAGAATATATAAAAGTCGGACCATACACTATGAAATATGTAAACGGAAAATACAAAGATGAAAAAATCATATTTGGTGGAATTGGTGGAAAAGTAGATAACGAAACACTTGGACTATATATTCAAAACGGAAACCAGAAAATAAAGGTAAATAAAATAATAACAGATGATGAAGTAAATAATACAAAAAACTTTAAACCATGTGAGGAAAGTGATCCAGTTTCAGGACTTTATGTGGAACATACAAAGACTGCTATGAAGCCTTCATCAGAAAAAGAATTTTACATTTTAATTCCAAAAACAGAATTAGAAGCTGATGCAAAACTATATGCACATTTTACATGGATGGAAGCTAAAGGAGAAAAATGTGTAAAAAATGGAATAAGTTATCAAATTTCAGAAGACAGTTTAAATAAAAGTAATGGAAAAACAAAATTAAAACCTGATGATAACAAAAAAATAGAATTTGAAGCTACGTTTACTCAACAATTAACAGAATTTAATGGAGAAAGAAAACTAAAAGAATTTACTTTAGACTTAGGCACAGTTCAACCACCTTCAAAAGAGGGGTCATATTCTATTAACATGAGAAAAATTTATGAAGATGAAAATGGAGTTGAACATGGACTAGAAGGAGCAGAATTTTTAATTAATGGTCTTCTAACATATGTATCAGATGAAGATGGATATATATTAAGAGGTCAACAAATTATAAATGCTTCAGGAACTGAAACATGGACAGTTGAAGAGAAAATTGCACCAGCAGGATATATTGTACAACCATTAAAAATAGTATTTAATGTATATAAAGTATATAACTCAACAACAAATACCTATGAAGTAGATAGAATTGAAATAGTTTCATCAAATAGTAATGCAGAAGTTACATTTAATAAAGAAGATCAAACTATTACTGTAAAAATAAAAAATATTAAAAATCCAAATCCAGACAATCCAGATGACCTACTTAATACATATAAGATAAAGGCCAAAAAAGTAGATGAACAAGGAAATGGATTAGCAGGTGCTAAGTTCAAAATAACATGGCCAACAGGAAAAACAAGTGAAGCAACATCAAATGAAAACGGAGATCTTGTTATATCAGGTCAAACACCTACGTTACTACTTAATTCAGAAGGAGAAGATCATTTCAAAATAGAAGAAATAGAAGCTCCTGCTGGATATAAAATGATAAATGGAGCAATAGAATTTGATGTTAAAAAGGAAAAATTAATAACGATAGATGGAACAGATAAGTATGTAATAACAATAGTAAATGTAAATACTCCAGAAGGTGTTATAATTGGACTAAGTGGAAGCGGAGAAATATCTATTGTTATATCAAACCAAAAAGATATACCACTAATTTCAATTGGAGGAAATGTTTGGGAAGATGCAAAAACTGGAAAAGCAAGTTTAGGAGATGGTATAAACAGTACAACAAATAATGTTGACAAAAACTTAGAAAACATAAAAGTAAGTTTATATACAGAAGATATGAAACTTGCAGAGCTAATGCCAGATGATAGTGTAACAAACATATACAATAGAATAAACCCTACTTTAACAGATGCAAACGGAAATTACAAATTTTAAGGTGTAGACGAAAGCAAAAAATATTATGTTGTATTTGAATATGATGGTCAAGTATATATGCCAACAGAATACCTGGCAAAAGGAATTTCTGGCGATACAATTCAAAACTATAATTCAGTAGAAGAAATGTTGGGAGAACTAACTAATATTGGTACAGGAAGAGATAATGGAAATAGTGGAAGCACAGGAGGAAAAAACACTGGAACAGGAACCAATACGGGTTCAGGTAAAAATACCCAAACAAACACAGAATGGTTTGAAAAATGGAAAGCAAATTCAAAAGCAAGTGAACTTGAAACAAATACTGGAAAAAACACAATAGAAGGAAGACAAACATTTAATAATAGATTTGCAGAAATTGGAGCATCTCCAAAGAACTATATAAGCAAAAACACTTTAGGAATAAGTACATATTTAGTTGAAGAAGAAGGAATATATTATAATAAGTCTTACACAAGATTAGAACTAATGGGATATACTTTAAAGAAAACATCAAAAGGTGTAGCATATGTACAAGATAAAATACAATTAGTGGATGGCTATAAATATAACCAATATGGAACTTTAGATTATGACGACAATGGAGCTATAACAAGCGAATGGTCAGAAGGTTTAATTAGCCAGAAAATAAAAGAATTTATTGTGGCAAATGGACATTATCCAAATGAAGCTGAAAAAGTAAGAATATATAGAAGTATAGTTGAAGATATGAATGATGATGAGGCATGGAATAAATTACAATTTATAGAAGATTGCAAAATGTCAGCATTAACAAAATCACCATTTAATAGTGGTATAGAATATTACCCTACTAATAAAAACGCAACATTTGGAACAGATTTATTGACAAACTATGTTAACTTAGGACTATGGAGAAGGCAAGAATTTAATGCACAGTTAACTAAAGACGTAGTAGAAGTAACAACTACAAATACAAAAAATGGAAATTCAGATAAAACAGTATTTAATGGTAAAACATATGCTTTAGATAGTATTAAAGACTATATAAATGACTATACAAATGCAATAAAAGATAACAATGGCAAAATAAATCTTGCAAAACAATATGCAGATTCACAACAAGGTATATATATATATAGATTAAATGCACAATATTACTATAATAAATATTATGATAGACCTATAAAGCAATCAGAATATATGGGTCAGAGAAACTTAGAAGTAGAGATTAAATATAGAATAACAGTATATAATTTATCACAAAGTCTAGAAACACAAATTACAGAAGTTGTAGATTATTATGATGATTCTTTACAGCTAACATCAGCTGTTGTAAATACTAATGGAAAAAATATTTCTAAAGATAAATCTTCAGCGGTATCTGAAAGTATATATGGTCAAGTGACGGAAAAATCATTTCCAGGATTTAATAAAGTATATATAAGACTACAAAATAAACAATTAGCAACAGGAGAAGGAATAACAATTGATTTAACTTATAAAGTTAAACGTATGGCTTTACAAGGATTTGAAGGCGATATAAATATTGGAGAAAAAACTAATATAGCAGAAATAAATGGATATAAAACATATTATTCAGCAAATACATCAACTCCAAATAGACATGGAGCAATTATAGGAAATAATACTACAGTAGCTGGATTGGTAGATGTAAATTCAACACCAGGTAACTTAGAAACAATAGAAGAGATTACAAATGGAGTAATAAACTTTGAGGACGATAGTGACAAAACAACAGCTACATTAACCATAACTGATGACCCAACACCACCAGATCACAATACACCAATAGATTCTACAAATATAATAAGTGGATGTGTATGGGAAGATGCAAAAACTGAAAAAGCAAGCTTAGGAAATGGTATAAGAGATTCAGGTGAAAAAGGAATAGCGGGTGTAAAAGTTGCATTATGTAAAAAGTATGAGAGAAATGATAGCACTCAACAAGCTGCAGGAGATGAGAAGTTAGGATGGATAAAAGAATATAATGATAAACGTTATAACAAAGAATATATATATAAGTCAGTAGCAGATGAATACACAACAGGGAAAGATGGTAAATATTCTTTTGAGGTTAAAGAATCAGGTGATTATTATGTATTATTTGGATATGGACTTGACGATGCTACAGTTTTAACAAATGACGAAGACAATGAAACAAACAAAATATTGGGAAAAACTGGCTCAAATACAAAATCATATAATGGTCAAGATTACAAGTCTACAATATTCCAAGCAGGTTTTGAAAACGGTTACGATATAGAAAATGTTGATTATGATAAGAGCTTAAATGAAGCACATGTATCAAAAGCAATAGATGACTGGGCTAGAGTAGAAGAGGTAAATAAATATTCTAAAATTCAAACTAACCATATAGCAGAAGTATTAGCATCTCCAACAAAAGTACCTACATATTTGGGCGAACAGTATGGAAGCGATTTAATGGGAAGATTAGTTGATGAATTAACTACTAATACATGGAAAATAGCAAAAACTCAAAAAATTAAAATAGTAGGCAGAAAAAATGGCGAAAAAATTGAAAATGTTGACTTAGGATTAGTGGAAAGACCAATAACACAATTACAAATTACCAATAATGTAGAAAATGTTAAGGTTACATTATCAGATGGAAGCATTGTATTTGATGCTACACAAACAGCAGAAGCAACAAAAGGAAATGAAACAAAGAACGTAATATGGAAATCAAATAGAAGTACAACAAAAGGAATTACAGGAGGATTTATACAATTGTATTTGGATGAAGAGCTAATGTATGGTGCAACAATACAGATTACGTATAAAATGCAAATCAATGAGCTAAATGATTATGTGGAATATGAGGGATTAGAATATTATGCAAAAGGTCGTACAAATTCCGGAATTAAAGTAGAATCAAAAGCTAAAAAATTAGTATGTTATATTCCTAATAAAATGCAATTTAATAAAACTCAAAGTGGGGATTGGAACGCAATTACAGACATTAATGAAATAATACCAGCAGAAGAAAAAGATGGTGAAAATATTAATAATAACTTAGTAAATTATAGACTAAAAGACACTATATCAAGTCAATCTAACACTATAAGCAAAATAGAAGCAGATAATATAAACAATGCTTATTTAAACAACAACATGCTAACAATTTCTCAATTAATTACAAAAGAAAGTGCACAAGGTGGATATGAATGTAAAGTGGAAATTGTAGAGCTAGAAAATGCAGTGGGTAGAAGAATGGAAACAAGTATAGTTGGTAACTTTAACCCTGCTAATGATCCAGTAGAAAATGATGAAGCAAAAGCTGAAGATGTTGCTGTAATGCCACCATTTGGTATAGGTCAAGTATTCTATTATATACTTACTATTGTAATAGCTGGAATGCTGGTTGTAGGAATAATCTTTATTAAGAAGAAAGTTCTTGTAAAATAAAAAATTGTACTTAAGATAAAAAGAAAAAAGGATGAGTTTTCGTCCTTTTTTCTTTACATTGTTGTGTTTTACTACAGAATACGATAAAATTATAAAAAGAAAATGTTTTATAAAAAAGTAAAATAAAAAAAATAAACGCATAATGTAAAAAACTTTTTTAAATTATGTATCTAAAACGACAAAAAAATATTTAACAAAGTATTAAAATAGAACATA
>ENA-OPIZ01000099-OPIZ01000099.1-human-gut-metagenome-genome-assembly--contig:-NODE-99-length-8895-cov-1.366176_pt1 | contig 8895 bp, 9 predicted proteins | sample MGYA00241409_ERZ501648 | MGnify/ENA primary metagenome ERZ501648 (study PRJEB25962, sample SAMEA2042298) | human gut metagenome | biome: human gut; feature: human-associated habitat; material: faeces...
CCTGATAGTCGCAGCCGCCACATTTCTTCGCATACGGACATACGTTATCGCTTTTTGCCCGTCTGCTTTTTTCCCTTACCCTCTCCTGTCCTGCAGGGTTTTTGTATTTTTTCTCATTGTGCATGTTATGCGTGGTCTTTTTTCTGGAATTGCCTTGATTTCCCGCCATATCTGTACCCCTTAAAATCAGCTTTGCTGACTACTTGCCGTATGTATTATATAAATACACATGATTATCTATACAGTGCCATCCGCTTGAAGCGCCTGCTGTCACACATATATATGTCTTTCCGCTTGCTGCCTTCTCGTAGCTGACCGCACAGTTACCAGACTGATTTACAAAGCCTGTCTTTGCACCGATTACCTCGCCACTTGTCATCTTGTCCTCTATTCGGCGCAGGAACAGATTTGATATGTTCAGGTTCTCCGGATGCTGCGGTGTTGCAGCCGTGCTATATGTATGATTTGAAAGTACTGTTTTACAAATGTCGTCCTGCATCGCTGCCTGCATGATGACCGCCATATCATAGGCTGTGCTGTAATTGTTCTCATCATATATGCCGACAGGGTTTGCAAAATGTGTGGTCTGGCCTATACCAAGCTCTGCTGCCTTCTGGTTCATCATATCGACAAATGCTTCCATGGAGCCTGCTGTATAAACCGCAAGCTTATATGCCAATTCTCCACCCGATGGCAGGATGGTTCCGTTAAACACATCGCGAAGAGGCACCTGCTCACCGTCTAAAAAGCCTGTTGTACTGCAATCATGCACATATGAATAATCTGTGGCTTCTCTTGTAATTGTAACAACCTCGTTGAGCTTGTTTTCTATCACCGCCTGCCTGTCTATTTCGGTGTTTTCATTCTCCGCTGCAGCAATTGCATTTTTCTCAGCCTGCTCTGCTGCTACAAGCACTGTCATAACCTTTGTCATGGAAGCCGGATACATTTTCTCATGAGCATTTTTCCCCGCAACAACTGTGCCGTCCTGCTCATCAATCACTACGGCATAAGAGCTCTCAAGCTCATCTCCGATTGCTGCTGTAGCATCAGACTCCTTTGGTGCAAAGAGCTCCTTTGCTTCCTCTGTCTCACTTACCTGCTCAGTCACACCGGTCACATTTTCTGTGGCCGTTCCTGTGTCTTTTGCCTTATTACTGTCTTTTTTTGTTTTATTAAAGCACGATATAACTATTATAATCGCTATAACGACTATCACAGCCACTATTCCTACAAGCTTAATCTGTGAAGCTCTTGTATTTTGTCTGCGGCGTCTGTAATTTTTTCTACTATTATTTCTCATATCCAATCCCTATCTCGTTGTAACTATTCATCCCACGCACATTCGCAAAACCACACTTGAATAATCACATTTCATTTTATACTGTAACCTATTTAGTATACTCCCTATCCGGAAGCTGTGCAATAATTATCGCAATAAACATGAGCACACATCCAAAAATTTCTCTGCCACCCAGCATCTGGTCCAGCAGAATCCATCCTGCAATCACAGAAACCACCGACTCAAGACTCATCGCCACCGATGCCACCGCCGGATTTAAGCCCTTTTGTCCGACAATCTGCAGCGTATAGCCCACTCCGCTTGAGAAAATACCGGCATAGAGAATCGGAATCCATGCATCCCAGGTGCAAAGCGACTGTGCCCGCCGCCACCCCCCCGGCAGACGGTCCCATATCAGTAAAAATCATCACTATACATGAGCCAAGTCCGGTGACAAAAAACTCAATACATGAGAGTCTGACCGCATCTACCTGTGATACGAAATGGTCAATCACAAGTATCTGTATCGCAAAGCACAATGCCCCTGCCAACAGGAGCAAATCCGAGCCGCTAAGTGAAAATGTCCCATTCATGCACAGAAAATACATGCCTATCAGTGCAATAAATACACCTATCCATATTTTGACTCCGCATTTTCTTTTAAGGAAAATCCCAAGTATCGGCACCATAAGTATATATGTAGCTGTAAGAAATCCTGCCTTGCCCGATTCTGCGCCCATGCTGATTCCACGCTGCTGCAGGTTGCTCGCAAAGAAAAGTGCTATTCCACAGCAGCTTCCGGCTATCCAAAGCTCTTTCTTTTGCTTTTTGCTTTCAGGTCTGTTTACCGTCAGCTCTTTCATATCAAGTATTTTTATAACCGGCAGAAGACAGAGCGCACCAATAAGGAAGCGGATGCCGTTGAATGAAAATGCTCCAACTGCGTCCCCTCCCTTTGACTGCGCTACAAAGGCTATTCCCCAGACTATATCTGCCAAAAACAAAATAAAGACATGTCTTGTCTTTGAGGCTGTATTCATTATAATAGTTCCTCCGTGTTATTAAAATCAGAGATATTATATCACCGACTGCCTTAAATTGCATACTTAAATATGCTGTTACATTTCGTTTGTATATGAAATTATACAAAAAACAGGCAGCACCCCCTCTTTGGGTATTCGCCGCCTGTCTTTATATCTTATTGCGTAACACTATTATTTACGCTATTCTGCCAGCTTAAAATGCTTTATCTCTCCGTTTCCTGCCACATAGAAATCATTATCCTTGTAAATGCCTCTGTAGCCTTCTGTATTTTTATAGGTCAGTGCCTGCTGCTCCAAAAGACTAAAGCCGTTTTCACTGTCATACGAAAACAGATAGTAGTCATTCGCAGTAAATCCTATCAGATTTTTCTCCGGGTCAGCAAGAATAGCCTTGTAGTTGTATACAAACTCATTACTCCAGCTCTCAGAACTGTCGATAAGTTTCTGGTTCACCTCAACCGGCTTTGTCGGATCACTCACATCAAACATAGTAAGCTTTATCTTACTCTGCTGCGAATCACCATAGCCTATTCCAAGTACGTGCGTATCATCCCACATATGCAGATATTCGGAAAATCCACTCACCTCAAGCTCTCCCAAAAGCTTTGGTGCTGTCGGATTAGATATGTCTGCTACAAAAAGAGGATCCGTCTGCCTGTATGTGATGAAATATACGTATTTTCCAACAAAGCGGGCTGCGTATATACTCTCCCCGCGTGCAATCTCGTTTATCACACCGACCTCATTCATATCCTTATCCAGCACATGAAGCGAATTGACAGGCTGGCTGCCGGTATTTGAGGTTGGAAGCACATACAGATAACCTCCCTGCTCATTTATTGCAAATTTATCGTTAAGATAACCATTCACTGAAGTCGTCTCCCCGGTCTTCATCACTCCATCCTCAAACGAAAGTTTGCTGATTTTGGTAAGCTCACGGCTTGCACTCCAATCAGAATGATACAGATACATAGCATTGCTAGAAACGTATACCTCGCCGCTATTATTCATAATGCATTTTGCATCTATCGTCTTATCAGGTTTATCCACATCAAAGCTCGAAATAACTGTGCCTGAGTATGTATCCTCTCCTATATAGAAGCAGTCATAGCTTATCACTTTGCCATTTACCTGAGGCACCCATTTCTCCAGATTATCCTCCTGCAGCGCCACATTTCTATTCATATCGGAGGTCTTTATATATGTGTCTGAAAAAACATATACCGTATTGCCGATTTTGCGCGATGTATTGTAAAATCCATCCTGACGCGCTTTACCTATAAGCACCGGTTTCGTCGGGTCAGCTATATCATAGCTATAGCATATAGTCTCATCCTTATCGCCTGCATGGTTTGACATAATAAGCATTTTTCCGTCACTGATATAAAGCTCCTCTACAGTATCTGACGGTACCTCAAAATCAGGACGAAACAGCGTCTCTTCCCCAGGCTTTCCCTTTGAAATATCCGTAATGGATATCTGACCATCCTCGACCATGTAAATGTATTTTCCGTCCGTCTTTACCACATCACTCTCATCAACGCCCTCTGTCATCACGTTGGTTGTTGAATACTCTGTATTGGCTGCCGACTCCTGTTTATTTGTAGAAGATGAATCAGACATAATGCCTGTTGCATCCGCACTCTCCAACAGCTCTCCAAATGCGGTATCCCTTATGGAAGCCTCTGCTTTTTTTACCACATCATACAGTTTCCCGTAATCAGAGGCCGCTTCATAATCCCCAAGCTTTGCACCGCTCTTTATCCCTGCATAGACATTATTCTGTGCATTATTCTGTGAAATCACATTTGCAGTTTTTGTTTCCAGCTCATCTATACGGTTATTAAGCCGCACAACCTCCGTGCCTAAGACTGCAACAACAAGGACTGCCGCCACTGTGGCAAGCGCTTTTGCTGCCCGTGCAAATTTTTTGTGCTTTTTCCTGTTTTTGTCTTCTTTTTCGCCGTGATGGGTTTCATGATTTTTTACATAAATTTCATCACTGTACCCGGCCGATTCTCCGGTCGGCTGCGCTTCTTCAATTATTTGGTCATCGATGTAATTTAAACCATCAAATAAATCCTTTTTCGTCATAGATATACGCCCTCCTCATCCAGATATTTTTTAAGCTCTGCCCTTATCCGAAACAGTGTGGTCTTTACGCTGCTTTTGCTCCTGCCGCTCATATCTGCCAGCTCATCAATCGTCATGCCATACCAGTAGCGTCTCACGAAAAGCACTCTCTTTTCCGTCTCCAGTCCGTTCAGAAAATCCGATAAACACCTTCCAATGTCCGACAGCTCGCCCTCGTATTTTGCATTGCTGTCTGCAAGGCACTCCTCAAGCTCATCAAGCATACAGTTCATGTTGGAATTTCTCTTTGAAGCATTATTCCAGTCAATCCTGTCGCAGACGATATTGCGGCATACCCTGTAAAGCCAGGAAAGGAAACGCATAGGACGCTCCGGTGGTATCTTGTTCCATGCTGCTATGTATGTGTCATTTACGCATTCCAGCGCATCCTCATGTGCTATCATCGTGTCTGCAAACCGGGTAAGCTTCGCTCCGTACATCTGCGAGGTCGCACTGACAGCCTGCTGGTTGCGATCAAAATACATATCAAGTATCTGTTCCTGTGTGTACATTTTCCACAAACCTCCCTTCTATTTATTATGTAGGATTTTGTTTGGTGGGGGTTACATTTCATCATTAATTCTTTAAAATTTCCCTTATGTAAACTTTAAGCCTAGCCTATAGGAAATAAAGCTTATAGTGCTGAATAATTGAATTGTATCATATTTCGTCTTAGTTTAAATATCAAAAAAGGAAGATTCTCCTTAGAATCTTCCTCATATGAATTCAAATAGTAATATTTAATTGTTCTTCTTTGCCGTAACAAGCGCAACTACCGCAAGAACTGCATTTATCAGGCACCAGCCTGCCCATATAGCCAGATCCGAAAAACTTCCATAACCCGCAAATCCGATAATTGCCGCCAATCCAAAGAGTACTATGAGTGCGATATTCCCACCCTTGCCTAACGATTTTCTCGTAGCGATTGAAACAATTCCACCTGCAAGCATAAGAATTGCCACAATTATTCCTGCACTTCCTGATGCCTCACCATTGGCCTCCAATGCATTAGATACTCCTGCAGCGCATGACTGAAATGATACAAAAACAAATAAAATTATTGATAAAATACCTGAAACTAATTTCCAAACCTTCATGATGAATTTCTCCTATCTATTTAAATATTTCGTAGCTCTACTGTTTAATAATCATACTTTCATATGATGTTTAAATTATTTACTGTGCCGTAAATGTTATCGCATCTGAATCCGCTATTGTATCGTAGCTCTCAGCATTGTATATATGGAATTTAAGCTCTACCTGATCAACCGACGTGATTCCGTTTGCCTCAAGATCACTTGACATAATGGTTATATCATCTATCGACTTCTTTCCGTCATAGACTATGGTTGAAAACAGCGGTGTCATCATATATCCATTGATAGACATGTTGTCCACGTTTATTCCGACATTCTGACCTGAGGTGTTTTCGATGTAAAGTAAAATTGCTGTTCCCCAGAAAGAATTTTCATCAACTGTTTTTCCAACAATCCTTACACCATTTGCATTGTAAAGCTCCTGTCCCTCATCGTTTGGTGTCGTATCCATGTTTGCAAATTCAGATGTCTCAAGCTTTGAATATACATTCTTGAAAAGATTATCCCAGTTTGAATCGTATGCGTGGAAATACATCTCAATTTGTCCTACTGTATCTATTCCGGCAGCTTTAAGCTCTGTTGACGATAAATACATAACCTCATTCGACTTCTTTCCTGCCGCAACATCCGCGCTGAACAGATCTGTGATCATATAATCGTTTACGATAAGTGCATCACAGCCTATTGTATAGTCCTTGGCCGAATTATTTTCAACCAGAAGCTTAATTCCGTCTCCCCATATGCTGTCTGTCACATATTCAGTCGCAGTTATTTTGATGCCATCCTGGTCTACAAGCACCTGCTCATTGATGCTCTCATCTGCTGATGCCTGATCTGCGCCGCCTCCATTAGTTCCGCTGCTCTCTGCGCCTCCACCGGTCTCTGTTGCGCTTCCCGGTGCAGCTATGCTCTTTTTTTGCCCTGTATCCGAGCTGCATCCAAATAATGTAAAGGTGATTGCTGTGATACTCAGTACAAGAGCCAGTAAATTAGTTCTTTTTTTCATGGTTAAGTCCTCCTCTGTAAATTGTAGGACTATTATACCATCACAGTATGAATACCGTTCTCCCCACAGCGGTGGTAAAATTATATTCTAAACCTACTCCTGCACACCACTTGTCCTGAGCATTTCCATACCATTTTTGCTGAGTAATTCGTTCACTTCTATGATTCCACCCGGACGGTCCTTAAAAATAAGCATAAGAAGAGCATCTCTCGGGATTTTTGCATAGAGCTGCGGCATCTCGTATTTTCTCAAGGCTCTCTGGGTCTGCTCTAATGTAAGCTCTGCAGCATAACATATCCTCAGGATAATATCCCTCTGCCTGGTATGTTTTTCGCCTGACAGAAGCTTGTAGCCGTATTTTTCCGGAATATCAGCCTTCAAAAACACCATCTGCTGTGTTATTTTCTTTTCCTTAAGCAAATCCTTTATGTACTCTGAAAACGCATTTTGCTCCGGATCCATGCTGCCTTTCTGCTCAACACAAAATTTATCAAAATCAGATATATGAGTTTTTCCAAGGATATCATCCAATTCTTTTGTATTTTTTTGTTTCATAAATTTCTCCTATCTGTTATACTTGTACTTGTAACTATTCCTACCTCATTAGCGATACCTGAAAGGATACATGCACCATGAGCGATTACAAAATAATCTCAGCCTTAAATGAAGAACACAAGGTTTATCTGGTTCAATCTGCGCTTTCCGGCAATATTTATGTCCAGAAAATCCTTGATGTATACAATATCCGCGTGTACGAATACCTTTATCGCAATCCTGTGGCCGGTATTCCGCGCCTTATCAATTACTATGAAGATGGCAACCAGCTTATCGTAATCGAAGAATATATAAGTGGAACCTCTCTGCAGGAAAAAATAGACAACTCTGACCTTAGTGTTTCCGATATCAGAAGCTACATGATTATGCTCTGCAATATACTTAATGCTCTGCACTCGATGACTCCGCCTATAATCCACCGCGATATAAAGCCGTCAAATATCATAATTACCAGTTATAACTATGCCATGCTTTTAGATTTCAATGCCGCAAAACAATTTTCCGGCCAAAACGAGTCTGACACTGTGCTGATCGGCACTCCCGGATACGCAGCTCCCGAGCAGTATGGCTTTGGTTCTTCATCTCCAAAAACAGACATATATTCTCTCGGTATAGTACTGCGTGAAATGCTTGGCAGCATCACTCCGGCTCCCGACATTGCTCCAATTTTGCACCGGCTTAACCTGATTGCAGAAAGATGTACTCAGATGACACCAGCTGCAAGATACCAGTCTGTGACAGAATTAAAAAATGCCGTATCGCAGTCATATTATCCTGCGCAGCACAGCACTTCTGCTGCCGGTAATTCAAGTCAATATGCACACCATAACCATGATAATACAAACAATGCAGCCAATGCCGATACTGCTAAACGAGCTATCCACGACAGTGCTTCCCGTTTTCTCCCACCCGGATTTCGCACGAGAACTCCATGGAAAATGCTGCTATCCTCAGTCGCATATCTGTTCATAATATGGCTTTGCCTGTCATTGGAATTAGAAAATACTTACGGAGCAAAGCTGTGGCTTGAAAGAATCTTCTGCCTTGGTATGTTCATATTTGCGATTTGCTGTAGCTTTAACTATCTCAATGTACAGAATATACTGCCACTTTGCAAGAGCAAAAACCGTTTCCTGCACTATGTCGGCATAATACTGCTAGATGTGGCAGTGATTTTTGCTCTATTTGTGATTATGTTCATTATAGAGTCTGTTGCATTCCCTATAAAGTGATTATTTATATCATAGCACATAAAAATAAGCCATGTTCTCACCGCTGTGGTGGTAACATGGCTTATATTATTTTTCATAAAGATATATTTTGTTATAAAAAGCCGTTGACTTATACACACTTAATGTGTATATTATGATTATGGAGGAGGCATTTATGAAACAAAGAGAGCTTATCAAGAAACTAGAGGCTGCCGGATTTGAATTTTCAAGACATGGCGGTAATCATGATGTATATGTTCGGGGTTCAGATATAGAGCAGATTCCGAGGCATAAAGAGATCAACGAAATGCTTGCCAAAGCAATTTTACGTAAATGGGGATTATAGCATTTATAATTTATCACATATTATATATACATTAATTTATGGAGGATATTATATTATGAAACAGGTATATCCAGTTATATTTACACAATTAAATGATAAAAAAGACACCGTGCTTATTAATGTTCCTGATATGAATATATTAACAGAGGGCTTCGGTCTACCAGATGCTATAGAGATGGCTCGCGACGCCATTGGAGCAAACGGAATCACATTACAGGATCT
>ENA-OPIZ01000104-OPIZ01000104.1-human-gut-metagenome-genome-assembly--contig:-NODE-104-length-8626-cov-1.340334_pt1 | contig 8626 bp, 8 predicted proteins | sample MGYA00241409_ERZ501648 | MGnify/ENA primary metagenome ERZ501648 (study PRJEB25962, sample SAMEA2042298) | human gut metagenome | biome: human gut; feature: human-associated habitat; material: faeces...
ATCCCATTGCCATTATTTACCAAAGTGGCTACCTCACGATAAAGGAATATGATGAAGAATTCAACATCTATCGGCTGGGATTCCCCAACAAAGAAGTGGCCGAAGGATTCATCAAATACTTGATTCCCTACTATATGCCCTACCGTTTGCAATAGGTAGTACCGCATGGGGATGAACCTCTCGTTGGAGAAAAAGAGTATAGTCGAGGGAAGATTGAATAAAAATGAACTCTATTTTTTTTTCAAGCACAAAAATAAACCAGAAAGAATTCCTGTACAACCAGCTTTTGCCAAATCTAATCTTTTCTTTATTAAATATAAAAAAGCTCTTTTAGGTACTACTAAAAATAATTGATACCCACAAGCCAAATATTTATCAATGCCCTGACAATTACGCCAAGCATAAATTAGCCGTGAACGGGTCAAATAGTATTCACGAAATGGGGTTTCTTTAGGAATACTCATACTTTCTTTATGGTATACAACTGAAGTAGGTTCGTAAAATAACTTATAACCGACTTCACGCATACGGCGACTCCAATCAAACTCCTCATAAAAGAGAAAATAGACCTCGGTCATCGTCCCAACCTCCTCTATCACTTCACGACGTACCATCATGGCTCCTCCATGTAATACCTCAGTTTCATGCGGAAACATAAAATCCCCACGACGGGAAGGATCAAAGCTCTCCGTTGTATGCTTTAATGTTATGGGCGTCATTTCACAATATCCATAATATTGGATTATATCTGGCTTATATAAGAATACAATACAAGGTGACACCCCTGCAAATGATTTATTTTTCAAGCGATTAACCATATTCTCCAATATTGGTGTTTTTATCACCATATCATTATTTAAGAAGAAAATATAGTCACCTTTTGCGTACTGATATCCTAAATTATTGCCTCCGGCAAAGCCTAAATTCTTATCACTGCTAACAACTATTGCATCTGGACATGTTGCTTTTATCAATTTCACATCATCACCTTTTGATGCATTATCCACAACAATTATTTCGTAAGGATACTCCTCAAATTGATTTAAAGATGCTATCAGCTCGCAAGTATCTTTCCATCCATTATAATTGATTGTTATAATTGATACCATAATCTTCTGTCTAAAAGTGAAACCAACGATGCAATATACTTCGCAAATCAACTCTTACTATACTTTTTACCAATCCTTTTTTCACCATCATCGGCAAAGCATAAAAAGTTAGTAATGGCAATAGTTTATATGTGTTTTTGCTCATAAAATTCCAATGTCTGGGCGATAAAAAACGAATTTCCAAGAAGCTTTGTAGAAAATATTCCTTTTCACTTTCTGCTATTTTAGATGATGCACACACTCTATAAAGATGATAAAGACTCATTTTCAATAAATCCACCAGAGCTCCTGGATAAAAAGGCTGTTTTGCCAATGAATATATATAATCAGCTTTTAACCTCTGAGTTCCCAAATACTGTTCTCCAAGAAATGTCGTATATCCATCTTGTTCTTTGACACTTGTTACAGATAAAGGATTGTATGTAAAAAATAGAGTACAATCAGATATTAGACGACAAGAACGTGCTCTTATAATAACCTGATATGTAAACCAAGGGTCATCAATCAAGTAATGGGGTACACAACATATTTTATTTTTACGTAAAAAATCAGTCCGATAGAGCTTATTCCAAGTTGCGACAAATATATTTTTTCCTTGCCCATAACGATATTGAGCAACAGCATAATCTCCTTCTTCAACTAAAACATCGTCATATTGACATCCACCCGGATATATATTCCCTTGTACATCTTTACGGACAAATGATGCTGCTACAAAATCAACTGGGTGTTCCACCATTTTCCGATAAAGTATCTCAATGCAATCAGGTATAATCACATCATCACAGTCCATTGTAAAAAGATATTTCCCCGTAGCATACGTAACAATGGCATTACGCGCAGCACCAGTCCCTTGATTATGTTTTTGATCTATAATACGTACAGCATTTCTTCTGGGATGCTCTGCTATTATCCGACGAACAATATCCATACTATTACCTTTATCATCTACAAAAATAAATTCAATATTCGGATACGTCTGATTAAGAGCAGACAGCAATGTCCGTTCCACAAGATTTGCAGCATTATATATGGGAATCCCCAATGTTACTTTATCCATACAAAATATCTACTCTTTTTATATTGTGAGTTCTTCAAATAATTGTACCCATCTCGGAACAATCCTTTCAATATCGTATCTATGAACATTTACAGAGGCTTGGTATCCCATAGTTTTACGAATTTCCTCATTTTCAATTACATAAGATATTTTACAGGCTAGTTCCTTGATATTTTGAGGCTCTACTAAAAAACCATCCACTCCATCAACTATAATTTCTTTTGGTCCACACGGACAAGCAAATGACACAACTGGCAATCCATATTCCATAACTTCTACAATGACAAGCCCCCACCCTTCGAAACGAGAACTTAAAACAAACAATGAACTTGTTTTAAAACATTCGCCTATCTGCAAAGTATGATGTTCTAAAAAGCATGAGTCTTCTAATCCTAAAGAAATCAGCTGTTTCTGCAAATTTTCTCTCAATATCCCCTCTCCATATATATGCATTGTCCAGTCCTTATGCGTATTAGCCACCTCCTTCCAAGCTTTCAACAGCAAATCGAACCCTTTTTGATGCTCATACCTTCCCACCGCAATCACCCGTTTATTCTCGCATCGTGATACCCCATCAGGAATGATAGTTAGTGGATTAGGAATAACCGCCAAATTATGCAGTTCCGTCCAAGCTTTTTCATCTTCATGAGTCAACAGAATAAACTTATCAAGCTTACTTAATGAAGCGATAATATTTTCCCGGTATCTACGTTTTAACCACATCGGCAGGAATTTCGACAAATGTGGATTCATCGAATCCATATAACGGCTCTTATCAACATGATTTTCTGCAATCTTCACACTGCCATCAGTCATACTTGCAATGAATCCGACTTCCCTACGAGTCATAATCACCGTAATATCCGGTTTAATCTTATTCAGACATCTATTCAAACGTTTCTTATGTAGGTAACGTTTATGGAAGAACTCCCAAACACGTCTACAAGGAGAAAAATAATCATCATAGTTAATATTCAACTGATGTACTTTGACAGAAGGATGTAAAGTGAAAAAAGGAGGATATTTCCCTCCATCAGTTGTGACAATATGTATCTCATAGCCCAATTTTTCAGCAAAATAATTTGCTTTGACTGTGAGAACACGCTCCCCACCCCCTGAAACATGAAGTGCAGGATTACAATATACTATTTTTAATATCCTATCCATTGAATCTTATTCAGAGCAAAGATAAAAAAAGTTGTTCATCTTTCTACATACAAACCATTTTATTGTTATTTTTGCTCAATAATACAAGAAAAGATATGCCACATGAATCACGCGTAAAGAAATCATTGCTTAATGCTCGGGTTAATATGATATTCTATTTTCTAAATCTTGCACTATCCTTCTTCTCCAGAAAAATTTTTTTAGATACACTTGGTGCTGATTTTATGGGATTAACCGGTACTCTACTTAATCTTTTAGGATTTCTGAATCTCGCAGAACTGGGCATCGGCATGGCTATAGGATATGTATTATACAAACCCTTATATCAACATGATGAAAATAAAATCAATGAAATAATTTCTGTCTTCGGATACATCTACCGTTGGATTGGACTAAGTATATTAGGAGCTGGATGCCTACTTGCATGTTTTTTGCCATTAATATTTTCAAATACAGAGTTTCAACTATCAGTTATCTATTTTGCCTATTTTTCATATTTAACAACTTCACTTATCGGATATTTTGCTAATTACAAACAAACTTTATTAGGCGCCGACCAAAGAAATTATGTAGTGACTGCATACTATCAAAGTGCTGTATTGCTAAAAACCCTAATACAAATGACTCTAACTTACTATACAGGAAATTACTATCTTTGGATTAGCATGGAGTTAATATTAGGCATAACTTATACTTTTATTCTAAACTGGAGAATAAAAAAAACATACCCATGGCTCCATAGCGAAGTCAAACAAGGAAAATCACTACTCAAAAAATATCCTGAAATCATCAAATACACCAAACAGTTATTCATACATAAGATAGCATGTTTTGTACAATTTCAAACAACCCCTTTCCTCATATATGCATTTGTATCACTGAAAACTGTAGCCTATTATAATAACTATACACTCATTATTGATAAGATAGCCCAACTCATCAATAATCTGCTCAGTAGTACCAGCGCCGGAGTAGGCAACCTTATTGCTGAAGGAAATACCAAACACATTCAAATCGTTTTCTGGGAGCTCTTAAGTTTTCGTTTTCTTATTGCCGGCACAATTTCTTTCTGCCTATATCAACTGACAGAAGCTTTTATTTCACTATGGTTAGGAGCTGAATATATTATGCCTAATCATATTCTATTCTTGATTATTTTCAACTCATTCGTTGGATATACAAGAGGAGCAACTGACCAATTTTTACAAGGATACGGTTTATTTCATGACATATGGGCACCTATTGCAGAGGTCGTAATTAATTTGACTGTAGCAATTATTGGGGGGTATTTATGGGGACTCCCAGGAATATTGATGGGAAATATCACAAGCCTTATCTTAATTGTAGGTATTTGGAAACCTTACTTCCTTTATAGTAAAGGATTTAAAATTTCAGTTATCCATTACTGGGTGAGATATATAAAATATATGATATTAATTATATTACCAGCAATAGTTTGTATATATTTATGGCCAGCACAAGATTTTTCACCTGAAGTTTCTTTCAACAATTGGATTCTATATGCAACTATTTCATGCATAACTTACCTTTTGTTCGCTGTTATACTGTTCTTCTTATTTACACGAAGTATACGTACATTTATTAGACGGATATTACATAAATAACTTCTACTAAAATGCACCAGGTGGACAAAACATTTTCCTTACTTTCAATTTAAACAGTGTAATAAAGAACATATCATACAGAAAAACATTATGGGTCATCAGTAAAAAACGTCCAATTTTATCTATTAAATAATCAGGAACATAATATTTTACAAGGTAGTCCATATTACTTTTAATCAAGCAGCGCAAATGTTTTCTTCGAGTGGTTCCAGAAATAGTATCCAAATAATGATAATCAGATTTCAATGTACGGCAAAACAGTAAATGAATGCACTTAAATATACCTTGTTGTTGCACTGATGTCAGTTTCACATTTGCTATATATTGATTTATAACAGTTTTACATGAAAAAAAAGTTGTATATTCAGATACAAACGGAGTCACTATTTTCGACATAGTGCCTTCATAACTTATATAATTATAATCAGCTTTATTCCCGACCGAAATATAATCACAACATGACATACATTCCAATACAAATAACACATCTTCAGAGAAACGAAGAGCAGTATTAAAACGCAAATGATATTTATAAAACAACAATCAAATAATTTTGCACAAGCACTAAACATATTGTAAATCTCACTCCCAATAAATAAAGAAGGAATGTCCGCCTGAGTATAAACATGAGAAAAGAAATTAAAAGACTTTATTGCCTTCCCATTTTCTTGACACCTTTTATATCCCTGAACTGTAAATCCTAAACCAATCTGAGAATCAGGAAGTAAGCGATAAAGGTTTATCAAGTAATCAATATCGACATAGTCATCCGAATCAATAAATACCGCATAGCGACCTATTGCATTATCTAATCCCTTATTACGCGCAGCGCTTAAACCTGCATTCTTCTGATGAAAAACACGAATCCGTCGATCTTTTTTAGCCCAATTATCACTGATTACTCCACAATCATCAGGACTACCATCGTCTATTAACAACAGTTCAAAATCTGTAAAGCTTTGTTTTAATATACTTTCTATACAATATGATAAGTACTTTTCTACTTTATATATAGGTACTATTACTGATATTAATGGTTTTTGTTCCATATTTTTCTTATTTACATTCTTATCCATTCTTCCGGTACAACATCATCCGTCTCAAAATAATACCACCAGCGTTTTGGTGCAATAACAATTTTATTGTCATGGGAATTAAGAAAAGCACTCCACCAACTAAATGTAGAATTAGCTATAATATTATGATTGCATGAACTCATTAGAAACATATCTTGCCAAGAATCATTCCCCCTATTACCATCAATATAGAAAGCGTCTTCCAACTTTATATTTTCCTTCACATAATCCATATCATCAGAAAAGACATAGAAAACCGGGGTATCCATATGCTCTTTCATATATTGAATTGCCCTTTCAAAATAATCGTTAGGACAACATTTACTCAATCCTTCAAAATCTGGTTTCAAATAATCACCGCGACGTACATGCAAACTTACACTGTTAGGAGTCTTTTCTATTTGGTTTAAAACATCTCTTGTATAAGAAGAAATCATTCTTTTGTCAAATCGAAATGTATCCAATATCTCTTGCTTGGCATGAACAAAATACAAAGGACTCTGCCAAGTTCCTTTAAAATAGCAATTTTCATGTGGATGTTGAAATACCTCATCATAATATATAAAATTTTCTTTAACACTTACCTCTTTAAAGAAAAGGCTGATTAATTTAAAATAAGGTAATTCCATAGCCCCCAAGAACTCTACTAAACGTATATATATCCTTTGGAAAATATTAAGTCCTTTATAAGGATGTACTTTAAACAATTTATCAAGCTCATATCCATTATGTTCAAAACGTAATTTTTTATGTAATAAGAAACAACAAGCTTCTCTTCCTCTAAAACGCATTTCACATAAAAATGCGTACTGAAACATAACATTTCCTAATCCCCAACATGGCAATACTATTTTCATAATTTATTTCCTTTTTGAACCAAACATATATACAAATTGTATTTTCAACAAGCCTCTCATCCATAAATCAAAAAACAGATAACAACGATTCAACAACAAAAATCGAGCAATCCGATCTGACAAGTAGTCAGGACGAAAACAATATTTTATCCAATCGGAATATGTCAGTACCAATGATTTCAAAAAAGTTTTTCGTAACTTATAAGATTCTTTTGGTAAACTAACATATAAAGACAGCAAAATACGATGAAAAAATATTTTCAGTTCCTTCCAAACCAATTGTAAATCATCTGCTTTTAGATTATATTCTTGCTGATACAAAATCACTCTATAATAATAATTCTGGAATATCTCACATTCCTCTTTCAACGACTTATTACAAACAGATAACGCCGTATCAGAATATTCTACTCTATATATATAATTGGAAATATTACGTATCAAAATAAAATCAGCATATTGAATATAATCCAATAAAAAGAAAAAATCTTCCAGCAAAGATATTGATGACAAAAATGAAAGACTATACTTTTTTATAATATCTCTACTATATATCTTACTATGAGGATAACCTATATTCTTATCTACTAAGTCTGTCAACACGCGAAATCTGTCCTCTGAAGAAAAATCTAAATTCGGGAAAACAGATGGTTGCATAACTCCATTAGGATATAGTTTTATGACTGATTCTATTACAACCCCACTTCCTTTATGTTCAGACAATTCATTATATAGATCTTCCAGATATGCAGGTAAGATATAATCATCCGAATCTACAAAAACAATATATTTTCCATATGCCTCAGCCAATCCTTTATTTCGTGCAGTACTGACCCCCGCATTTTCTTGATGGAAGACTCTTATTCTCTCATCCTTTTGAGCATACTCTTCGCACATTTCCCCACAACGGTCAGGACTTCCGTCGTCTACCAGCAACAATTCAAAGTTTGTAAATGTCTGTACGAGAATACTGTCAATACACTGTGACAAATATTCTTCTACTTTATAGACGGGTACTATAATGGATATTTCCGGGACATTACTCATATTCGCTCATTTTACACGCAACACAGCCTTCATTTTTATAGAAATCACCAGCAAATAATAGGCTGACTTCACAAAAGCCTTAAAATACAAATAGCCGGCATATGTAGGAAGCGCATAATGGATGTTCTGCAACATCAGCTTCCATACGGGCCGTAACCCCACCATTTTAAACAAAGATGCATACTTTTTGCTCCGAAAGACCAAATAACTTTGATAATAAAAAGATTTATCTTTCGTGAAATACAGAATACGGTCAAAATATTTAGCCTTCAAGTTTTCAAAGAATATGTATATCTGCCGGTTATCCTGCAAGCACCGGGAAGACCGGATAAAATCATAGATATATCCAAGCACCAGCACACGACATTCCAAATTACGCATAGACGGCGCCCGCATGATGGAATCCGGCTGCATAGAATAATAGTAAGTGGTCTCATCAACAACATACATACTTTGAGCCATACATGCCAGCTTGAATGACCATAAATCATCTTCGTGTACGATGCCCTCCTGAAAATAGAGTTGATGCTGCAAAACGAAAGGACGACTCACCAGTTTGTTCCATGCCATGACATACCATTTTTCCTGCACATAATTGGAAAGTACAAGAACATTCCCTTCATAAAGCCCGGTACCTAATGATAAAGGAGGAGCCCAACGTCTGGCGCCGGTCACCTCATAATTG
>ENA-OPIZ01000108-OPIZ01000108.1-human-gut-metagenome-genome-assembly--contig:-NODE-108-length-8555-cov-1.638588_pt1 | contig 8555 bp, 10 predicted proteins | sample MGYA00241409_ERZ501648 | MGnify/ENA primary metagenome ERZ501648 (study PRJEB25962, sample SAMEA2042298) | human gut metagenome | biome: human gut; feature: human-associated habitat; material: faeces...
TTAAATCCTATACCTTTGCACCCGCTTTCCAAGAGAAGGAAAGTGGTAAGATTGAAATACTGAAACAGAAGTGTGGAAGGTGACACAGAGAAATAAAAAGAGATAAAAATATTTTTCGAAAAACATTTGGAACTTATTAATAATTCTCCTTATCTTTGCAGTCCGACTCGCAAAGAAAAAGAACTTTTCTTGTTTTGCTTTTCTTATCCTTGTTTAAAGGATTTGAAAATACAGGAAAAAGAAAAAAAATGAAAAAAAAAAACAAAAAAAGCGCCGTCATGTACCAATACTGATTTGAAATTATCGGAGTCAGTGCATAGACTATATTCTGTGCGCTGAAAAATTCGCGGTAGATTGATATCATAATCGCAGACAGACCGACGCTGTAGAAAAATATCTCGAACCACAATTCTGTTATCCTCGACGGCTTTATCTTTTTGCCGAGCATAAGATACCCGCTGACGAGTGCGTAGCAGTTGACCGCGCAAAATGCCGCATTCTGCATGAGATAAACCGGATAGTAGCTGCTTGTTCCCGCGGCAGCTCCGATTATCCCGCCCATTCCAAGAACATGAAGCAAGGCTATCATGAACATGGAAAACAGCTTAAAGAGGTTAATTCCGGTGTTCCTCTTTTTCATTTGTTATCCCCTCACTCAGATATTTGAAAGACTGTCAACATACTCCGTGCGTTTGAGCAGCGTTGACGACGATATCTGTGAAATATAGACGTGCGTTTTTTGGTCTCTGCCGATGCAGACTATAAAAGATTTCGGAAGATCGGTGCAGACATTCGTAACGCAGCCGTCCTTTTCGGCCTTCGCGAGATAGTCGCGCGTGGCTTTTGAAACAGTCGAAGTGTCGAGGTCAAATATTCCGACTATCTCGTCCATGCTCACGACCTTGTCCTGGCCGAGATGAAGATACATCAGTCTCCCTCCTCATATTTCATTTATACTGCCGTCCGTCATCTCAAACGCTTTACCCTTCTGCAGCCGCAGCAGCTGGGACGGATCGCAGCAAGTTATGAAAACTTGCCTCTTTCCGAGGCGTTCAAGCAGCAGTTCCTGACGCCCGTCGTCAAGCTCGCTCATAACATCGTCGAGCAGGATTATCGGGCTTTCGTCCGTGATTTTTTCGAGTATGTCCGCCTCGGCTAATTTTAGCGAGAGGGCACAGGATCTCTGCTGACCCTGCGAGCCGTATTTTCTGATATCCACACCGTCCACTGAAAAAAGCATATCGTCCCTGTGCGGTCCGACGGTTGTCTGGCACAGCTTCAAATCCCTGCTTCTTACCTTAAGCAGCTCGTCCTCGAAAAAAATATCATCGATGCTCGGCTCATATTTGAGTATAAGCTGCTCCCTGCCTCCCGAAATATTGCTATGAATATCCTGTATTATCTCATTTAGCTCATTAACAAACTCGCGCCGCTTTTTTATAACGTGTCTTCCATACTCGAGAAGCTGCATATCCCACACCTGAAGTGTATCAATCAAATCAGGTCTGTAAGCTATATCCTTTAACAGTCTGTTTCGCTGAACTAATGTCTTATTATACTTACTCAGGTTAGACAGATATATTTTGTCAAGCTGGCAAAGCTCCAAATCTATAAATCTGCGTCTCTCGGCAGGACCGTTTTTGATAATATTTAGATCCTCAGGAGAGAAAAACACAATATTCAAAATACCAAACAGCTCACTCGCTTTTTTGATTGGCATTTTATTGATGGCCACACCCTTTGCACCATTTTTTCGCAGATGCATGTCAATCCGGTATTCCTTGTCATTTTTTTCGACAATTGTCCTGATATGTGCCTCATCCTCGCCAAACCGGATCATTTCCTTATCCTTGCTTCCCTTATGGGACTTTGTAGTGCCGCTTAAATATGCAGCCTCAAGTATATTGGTCTTGCCCTGGGCATTATCGCCGTAGATTATGTTGGTTTCACTGTCAAAGCTGATATCCAGTTTTTCGTAATTTCTGAAATTACTCAGTTGGATTGACTTAATAATCATTATTTAACAACCTTAACTGTTTCGCCGTCATATGAGAAAACATCTCCGTCGTGAAGCTTTTTTCCTCTCTGAAGCTCAGTCTCACCGTTTACAGTCACCTGACCATCCTGAATAACAATTTTTGCCTCAACTCCCGAGCTCACAAGGTCGGCCTTTTTAAGAGCCTGTCCCAGCTTAATGAACTCATCCTGTTCTCTTATAGAAATCTGTTTCATAAAATCTCCTAGTTTGCTGCTGTATTAAAATTTACCGGAAGAATGAGGTAAATAAACTTGCCCTCGTCATCCTTAATGAAGCATGGTGCCTTTGGATTGACCATGTATAAATTAACCTCCTCCTCATCGATAACACGAAGTGCATCAATGAAGAACTTAGGATTAAAGCCTATCATAATATCTTTTCCGTCTTTGTCTATATCGATGTCCTCATTCATGGAACCGATAAATGAATTGATGCGAAGCTCCATATTGCCATCTGTGATATTCATGATAATAGGCTTCTTATCTCCCTCCTTGACAAGAAGAGTAGCACGGTCTATACAGTCAAGAAGCTCACGCTTATTGATGCGAACCTTAGTGTCGTAGTCAGATGAAAGCATCTGGTCAATCTTGAAATACTCACCCTCGATAAGACGTGAAACAACAGTAGTATTTTCAAATTCAAAAACAATATGATTGTTAGTGATATAGATAACAACATCCTCATCCGCTGAACCCGGGATAATCTTGCTTATTTCCTGCAGAGTCTTGCCGGGAACAACAACTTTCTTGCTGTCATAGTGATTTTTCATCTCGATATATCTGATAGATATTCTGTGTCCGTCAAGAGAAACAACTCGAAGCTTATTCTCCTCAATCTCAAAAAGCTCACCTGTCATCAGCTTATTGTTGTCATTATCAGCAATTGAGAAAATTGTCTGTCTGATAACCTCTTTAAGGGTAAATTGTGAAAGGACAATAGACTCATTTCTCTCAACATATGGTATGTAAGAAAAATCATCACCTGATTTTCCGATGATATTGAACTTGGCTTTTTCACATGATATGACGGTCTTGAATGAAGCATCTGTCTCAATTGTTACATCATTGTCAGGAAGCTTTCTCACTATTTCTGAAAAAATCTTGGCATCAAGAGCGATAATTCCTCTTTCTTCGATGGTTCCGTCTATTATTGTTTCGATTCCAAGCTCCATATCGTTAGCCATAAGCTTAATCTCGTTTGCAGATGCATCAATCAGTATACACTCGAGAATTGCCATTGTAGTACGTGTAGGTACTGCCTTCGATACGATATTAACACCTTTCAGTAAATTTGCTTTTGAACAAATAAGTTTCATTTAGAAAAACTCCTTCCTGCGCGTATATATAAATATTTAAAAGATATTCGTAATATTCTTCTTAGGGGCTGTTAAAAAGTTTAAAACCCCTTCAAAGCCTTTAAAGACAAGCTTTAAGCGGCTTGATAACTTGATTAAAAGCCTGTTGAAGTAAAAATGATAAAAATTGATAACTTTTTATTCACTTTCATTCAACCTGTCATTAACATGCTCATGTGGAAATAAAAGCAAGGTTATAACCAAATTATTAACATGCAAATGAGCACATATATAAATAGGTAGAAACTAATTTGGATTAATCTTTTTCTTGATAGTTTCTATGAGAGTACGTGTACTGTCATTCTCCTCGTAATCCTTGGTGACCTTCTTGATGCCGTGGATAATAGTAGAGTGGTCTCTGCCGCCCAAAAGCTGGCCGATTACATCAAGTGAATCAGAGGTCATGGTCTTGCAGAGGTACATGGCAATCTGTCTTGGACGTGCAATCTCGCTGCTTCTGGTCTTTGAAATCATCTGGTCTACAGAGATGTGGAAATGCTCTGAAACGACCTCGATGATGAGCTGTGCAGTGATTTCCCTTGGCTTGTCCGGCGTGATGATATTGGAAAGCTCTCTCTCAGCGATTTCCATAGTGATGTGAGTATGCTCGAGATTGTGGAAGGCTAAAAGCTTGTTTAAGGCTCCCTCAAGCTCACGTATGTTGGAGCTGATGTTTGAAGCAATGTAGTTTAAGATATCATCATCTATATCAAAATTGTCAGTTTCAGCTTTCTTACGGAGGATAGCCATCCTCGTCTCATAGTCAGGAGTACCGATATCAGCCATCAGTCCCCACTCGAAACGTGAGCGGATACGTTCCTCGAGAGTCTCCATCTCCTTAGGCGGCTTATCAGAGGTAAGGATAATCTGCTTGCCCTGTGTCTGCAGTGTGTTGAAGGTGTGGAAAAACTCCTCCTGAGTACTTTCCTTTCCTATGATGAACTGGATATCATCAATCATGAGCACATCTACAGTCCTGTATTTGTCACGAAACTTTGTCATGGCGGAAGAATTACCGTTACGGATAGATTCGATAACCTCGTTGGTAAACTCTTCAGAAGTAACGTAAAGCACCTTGGTATCAGGATTCTGGTCAATGATGAAATGACCTATTGAATGCATAAGATGAGTCTTGCCAAGTCCCGGACCACCATATATATATAGCGGATTGTATGCTTCACCCGGGCTTTCTGCCACTGCAAGAGAAGCAGAATGGGCAAACCTGTTATTATTACCTACGACAAAGGTGTCAAATGTATAGTTAGGGTTTAAGTTTGAGTGATCCCCCTTTACAGGAGTCTGTGGCTCAAGCTGAGGGGTATCGTTGTTTTTAAACTTAAGGCTCTGTGCCTGATCCGGTAAAATAAACTGGATATCATACTCGATACCTGTCACCTCACCTACAGCTACCTTAAGAGGAAGATAATATTTTTTGTTGATATAGCTGAGCCCCATCTGCTCAGACGGAACGAGAATATACAGTGTATTGCCGTCTATGGCGAACACCTCAAGCGGTTTTATCCACGTATTAAAGGAAACGTCTGTCAGACCATGCTCTTCCTTGACCATCTGTAGTATTTCATTCCACTTTTCCATTACTTTATCCATCAAAGTTCTCCATTATTTAACATATAAAGAGTATATTATGGGAATGTTCTCCACAATCCCATACATACTATATAGTACACTATTTTTGGCATTTAGGCAATGTAAAAAGATTTACAAAAATACTTTATTCACATTTTTCAACCACAATTATACAAAGTTACCAACATGTTATTCACATATTGTGGATAACTTTTTGATATCTTGATAACTTTCCACAATATGTTGGTCGCAATAGGAGGTTTATATCAAAATGTAGACGGTTATCAAGAATTATTATATATATAGAAGAAACTCGTTTTCCACATTTTTATTGTGGAATGTAAACCGATAAAAAAATATATGTAGAAATTTAAAGAAAATTGAGAAAATCCTTGACACAACAGTAATTTTTGTTATAATTATACCGATGTTTTTTAACGTAAAGGAGGTGGATATATATGAAGATGACATTCCAACCTAAGAAGAGACAGAGAGCAAAAGTTCATGGATTCAGACAGAGAATGAAAACTGCTGGCGGAAGAAAAGTAATCGCAGCCAGAAGATTAAAAGGAAGAAAAAAATTATCAGCATAGGCCACAATTTTTGTGGTCTTTTCTTCATTTTTGATTGTTTTTAGAAGGACAGCGTCAAATGAAATTTTCAGATTCGTTGAAAAAAAACAAGGATTTTCAGAATGTATATAATAACGGTGTATCGTTTGCTAACAGATACCTCGTTATGTATGTTCTGAAAAATAACACAGAAAATAATCGTATAGGTATATCAGTTAGCAAAAAAGTTGGAAATAGTGTTATTAGACATCATATTACTCGTCTCGTGAGAGAGAGCTACAGACTACATGAGGACATGTTCGATAGTGGTTTGGACATCGTAGTCATCGCAAGAGTTGCAGCGCGGCATGTGGGTTATAAGGAAATAGAAAGTGCTGTTTTACATCTTGGAGGTCTTCACAGGATTATTAAGAAACAAAATATTTGAATAATGAAAAAGAAGATGGAATCGTTTTGAAAAGTATCTTAATATTTTTGATTAAATTTTATAGGAAGTATATTTCCCCGATGAAATCAACGAAATGCCCATATTGTCCGACCTGCTCAGAGTATGGTTTGCAGGCTGTGCAAAAGTACGGTGCCATAAAGGGTGGTCTGCTTGCGGCATGGAGGATATTGAGATGTAATCCTTTTTCAAAGGGTGGGTATGATCCGGTTCCATAGCAGCAATGGAGGTTTTTATGTCGGACATTTTATTAACCGCATATCCAGGCTCTATTCTTGGACCAATTGCCAAGCTTCTCGGTATCCTGATGGATTGGATATACAGTGGTATATCTAATATTACAGGTGGAAGAGTTGAGAGCGTTGTACTAAGTATTGTAATTATTACGATTATAATCTACATGTGTCTGTTGCCACTGACTATTAAGCAGCAGAAGTTTTCTAAGCTATCACAGAAAATGCAGCCCGAGATGCAGGCTATACAGGCTAAATATAAAAATAAAAAGGATCAGGCTTCAATGATGGCCATGCAGGAGGAGACACAGCTTTTATACCAGAAGTACGGTATTTCTCCGATGGGAAGCTGTGTGCAGATGCTTATACAGATGCCTATTCTGTTTGCACTGTACCGTGTGTTCTACAATATTCCTGCTTATCTGAGCGGAGTTAAGGGCTCTTTTACAGGGCTTGTTGATTCAATTCAGCAGACAAGCGGATATCAGAATACACTTGTCAGTCTGATGGAAAAGTATAATGTTGTTACATCAAGCGGTCTTAACGCTTCAAATGCGGCTTCAAAGCTTGCCGATGCAAGTGGTGATACTTTAAGCAATTATATCATTGATATCCTTTATAAGCTTCCTTCAAAGGGCTGGGATGCTCTTATGGACGGTAAGTTTTTTGATGGTATCCAGAGCGCAGTTGAGAAGACGCACGATGCGTTACTTCATTTCAACTACTTTTTGGGACTGAATATCTCAGATACACCTTGGTATATCATAAAAAGCAACTTTACGGACAAGCCTGATAAGTGGTTACTTTTTGTAATACTTGCACTGCTTATTCCTGTACTGTCATATCTGACACAGATGCTTAATATCAAGCTCATGCCACAGGCTACAAACGGCAATGATCAGATGGCAAATCAGATGAAGATGATGAATCTCATGATGCCGCTTATGTCATTGTTTATCTGCTTCACAGTTCCTGTAGGTCTTGGTATTTACTGGATCTGCTCTGCACTTGTAAGAGGTATCCAGCAGTTCTTCGTCAACAGACATATAGAGAATCTTGATCTTGAGGCTGTTATGGCAAAGAACGAGGAAAAGGCAAAGAAGAAGAGAGAAAAAATGGGACTGTCTGAGGATTATATAAAGAAGGCAGCTCAGATTAAGACAAAGTCAATTGACAATAAGGCAAACGTATCTGTATCAGCAGGCACAGAGGAGAAGCTTGCAAAGGCCGCTGAGTACAAGGCTAATGCAAAGTCAGGCTCACTTGCTTCAAAGGCTAATATGGTTAAAGAGTTTAATGAACGCAATTCACGTAAATAGGGGGAGAAAATAGTGGAATACATTGAAGTATCTGCAAAAACAATTGACGATGCTTTGACAGAGGCATCTATTAAACTTGGAACAACAAGCGATAAGCTAGAGTATGAGGTAATTGATAAGGGAAGCAATGGTTTCCTTGGAATTGGCAGCCGTGATGCTGTCATCAAGGTTAAAAAGGCCGAGGCAAGTGTTGAGGATGAGATTCGTGAATTCCTTGACAGTGTGTTTAAGGCAATGAAGCTTGAGGTTACTATTGATATCAAAGTGGATGAGGACAACAGAAATGTTGATGTTGAGCTTAACGGACCGGAGATGGGCGTTTTAATCGGCAAGAGAGGTCAGACTCTCGATTCACTCCAGTACCTTACAAATCTTGCTATCAATAAGCAGTCTGAGAATTACTACAGAGTAAAGATTGATACTGAGGATTACAGAAAGAGAAGAAGAGAGACACTTGAGAATCTTGCCAAGAATATTTCATTTAAGGTTAAGCGTACAAAGAGACCTGTTTCTCTTGAGCCGATGAATCCTTTTGAGAGAAGAGTGATTCATTCTGCACTTCAGAATGATAGATTTGTTGAAACACACAGCGAGGGTGATGAGCCTTACAGACATGTTGTTGTGACACTTAAGAAATAATAGATATAAATCATTAAAAGGGTATCTGGTTTCAGGTATCCTTTTTGAATATATTATCTTAGAATTTTTGAGGAATTTCATATGCAAAATGATACAATAGCGGCTATTGCCACAGCTATGTCTCCGTCAAGAATCGGAATTATCAGGATAAGCGGAGATGATGCACTTTCGGTAATAGACAGGATTTATAAAAGTAAGAATAATAAAAAGAAAATAAGCGCCTGTCAGTCACATACCATTCATTATGGTTTTATATATGACGGCGATGAGAAAATAGATGAGGTTATGGTGCTTTTGATGAAGGCTCCAAATACATACACTAGGGAGGATACTGTGGAAATAGACTGTCACGGTGGTGTGTATGTTAT
>ENA-OPIZ01000110-OPIZ01000110.1-human-gut-metagenome-genome-assembly--contig:-NODE-110-length-8459-cov-1.875178_pt1 | contig 8459 bp, 7 predicted proteins | sample MGYA00241409_ERZ501648 | MGnify/ENA primary metagenome ERZ501648 (study PRJEB25962, sample SAMEA2042298) | human gut metagenome | biome: human gut; feature: human-associated habitat; material: faeces...
CATTCGGATCATCTTTGCGGATGCCAGGGGCACTTGTCATACAGCACCATCGCGTAGTTCAAAGAAAGTCCATTGCAGGACAGCATCACGCCAACCGCCTGATGCCCGTAATCGTGGCACTTTTTCAAGTGCGACATGTGGTAATACGCCGCTTCAATGGGGTGCAGCGCCTGTGACGAAGGCGCTGTATGCGAAGCAATCGTATCGTCCACGATGCAGAAAACGGGCTGTCTGCTTTTGCGGGATTCGTGGTAAACCGTATCAACAACCTGCTTTCTGAATGACCGCTCGACTTCGAGGCTATCCCACTTCCCGTCATTCAGAAAATGGGCGACGGAAGTTCTGTGCTTTTCGCTGAAATACTTCGTATTGGCTATTTTCCCATGATAGCCGGGCATGAAAACCGAATGGATGATTGCCATTATGTGTTCCATGTATACATCGGACAGAATTTTTCTGAACCGCAGCTGGTTCAAACACTTGCAAATTTCTTCCGATTGCTTTACAATGTACTCATGAGACATCTCCTTTCGTGGTGGACGTTGAGTGGTGTTGGTATCTTCATTCTACCACCATAGAGAGGAAATGTCTCTATCCTTTTGGTTCCCTTTTGGAATTTGCTCGTTTATAGCAGTAGTAGTTGTTATAGGTTCCATTGCGCTTGCTATTGGAATCAATCTCAGGAATCGGTCTACTTCTAAAGCAGATTCTTTCCAATCAGAAACACATCAGTCGCCGCAAACTGAGCAAACGCAACAATCAGATAACCATGAGTCAGAGGAAACAGAACCTACTGTTCCAGAAGGCTCAACATTTGAAATTCATTTTTTTGATGTTGGTGAAGCCGATTCTGCCCTCATTGAGTGTGATGGCCATTATATGCTGATTGATGGTGGAAACCCTGGTAGCTCAAGTTTCCTGTATTCTTACCTAATGTCTACTGACCAACCCAAAAAGCATTGCGACACAAGGCAATCCCGGCAATCTGTGCTATAATAGGTGCAAGGGAAACGACAAAAAGCGGGCAAAACCCTTGCACTTGGAGGGAACGTGTATGTATCGGTACAGCAACGGACAGATCAGTCTGTCAGATTTTCAGCAGCCCATGGGTATGCACCTGCGGGAAAACAACCGCTGGGTGAAGAAAGCGCAGAGCATCCCATGGGACAAGATTGAGGAAAAGTACGCGGATCTGTTTCCTTCCGAGACCGGGAATGTGGCCAAGCCGCTTCAGTTGGCGTTGGGTGCTTGTCTCATCCAGAGGGAATACGGGTATTCCGATGTGGAAACTGTTTTGCAGATCCAGGAGAACCCATATTTGCAGTATTTCTGTGGGTATGCGGGCTATGACGACAGCAAACTGCCCTTCGATGCGTCCTCTATGGTGCATTTCCGAAAACGCCTGACGCCGGAAGTTCTGGCTCAGATCAATGAAATGGTCATCCAAGAAGCACAGAAAACAGAAGATAACGATAACCAGGATGATAACAAGCCCGATGGTGGAGGGAACAGCGGCACGATAATCGTGGATGCCACCTGCGCACCGTCCAATATCCGGTATCCCCAGGATGTTTCCCTTCTGAATGAAGCCAGAGAAAATGCTGAGAAGCTGCTGGATATTCTCCACAGCCCCACCGACGGCAAGAAGCCCCGTACCTATCGCAAACGAGCCCGGAAAGACTATCTGAAGTATGTCCGCTGCCGCAAACACACCGCAAAGATGACCCGTAAAGCCATTGGGAAGCAGCTGAACTATCTGAAAAGAGACCTTGCTGCCATTGACGGGAAGCTGAATCAGGAAAAGGCACTGAATATTCACCAAACGGAGCGATTGGAGACGATTCGTAAGATTTATGAGCAGCAAAAGTACATGTATGACAACCATACCCACAGCGTTGAGAACCGAATAGTCAGCGTCAGCCAGCCCTTTGTGCGCCCTATAGTGCGGGGAAAGGTCGGCAAACCCGTGGAGTTTGGCATGAAGCTGGATATCAGTGTCACAGACGGCTGGACAAGGCTGGAATACCGTTCTTTTGATGCTTACAACGAAGCGACCAAGCTCCAGGAAATGATTGAAAATTTCCACAAGCGCGAGGGACACTACCCCAGTCGGGTACTGGCAGATAAGATATACCGGAACCGTGAGAATCTCAGCTACTGCAAAGCGCGGGGAATCCGGCTTTCCGGGCCAGCTCTGGGAAGGCCCAAAAAGGGAGAGGATCGGAACAAGGCTCAGGATTACCGGGACGAATGCGAACGGGTCGAGGTAGAACGCAAATTCAGTTTGGGAAAACGTAAGTGTGGAATGGGGCTGGTGACAGCGAAGCTGGAAGAAACGGCTGCGCATGTGGTTGCTCTGTCCATTTTGCTGCTGAATCTGCGTAAGATTCAGTGCGCTTTTTTGCAATTTCTGGATTGGCTACTCGGACTTCTGCAATCGCGTGAAAAACGGATGGTTATTCAGTAGACATTATCTACAATTCTGAATATTTGTGACACTGCAAGGGCAACCTTTCGTTCAAAAGAAAATGATGATGCTTGTTTTCAACATTTTATTAAAAATTGCGGATTGATTCGTAGACTTATTGGTTATGCCCCATCGTTACGGCCGATCAATGATATGATGATCGAACCAACGCTATATTGTATGTATTTGGAGTCAAAGGAAGAAACGCATATGTCGGAAGAGAATCAAGACTGTCCTGGTTCAAATGAAAAGCAGGAAGAAAGAATAGAGGGTTAAAGCTATGGACAAAGCAGGCGTGATCTACATACTGACCAATCCATCCTTTCCGGAATACGTGAAGATCGGGTATGCAGACGATATCGATAAGCGGCTCCAGCAACTCAACCGGAGCGAGTGTATTCCATTTGCGTTCCGTGTCTATGCGACCTATGAAGTAAACTCTCGGCTTTCCGATTTGAAAATCCACAGCATTATCGATAAGCTGAATCCCAACCTGAGATCCATTGAAAACTTCAATGGCAAACAGCGAGTCCGTGAATTTTACGCCATGTCACCAGAGGATGCTTATTCCATCCTGGAGGCCATCGCTGAGATCCATGGGTGTGCGGATAAACTTAAACGAATTGCTATGGATGAAGCGCAGAAACAGGCGGAGGAAACCGCACAGGAGATTGAGGAAGAGCACAAAGAACGGCTCTCTCCATTTACATTCTCAAAGTGCAACATTCAGGCCGGAGAATACATCTTCTGGGGCGATGACCAAGATTTGCAGTTTAAGGTTCTGGATGATAAGACCGTAGAATACAAGGGCAAACCGTTCTCTCTTTCCGGCCTCGCTGCGCTGTTATTAGGGAAAAGCAGCAGCGCCGGCGTCGCCGGCCCTCGATATTTTATGTATAAGGGTGAGTGGCTGAACGATATCAGGCATCGGCTGGAAGGATGATAAATCGCGAGCCTCCACAAAACCTATGGCTTCTTAGATGATCTGACGCTTATAGCTGAGAGGAGAACAGGCATGGATACTTCGACTATTAATTTTTATAAGGGAAACCATAAATCTGCGGTTTCTGTGGATGAATTAGCAAATGAGATTGCACAGTGCCTGCAGATAGAAAACCTAAATTTCTTGATTGGGGCAGGTTGCTCGAGTTATCGAGATGACACCGGGGCTGAAAAGGCGATTCCAACTATGGTTGGACTTGCAAGAGAGTTTTACGATAACAATCCCGATCTTAAGGTTGACCGCAAGAATACAGCTAAAGAACTTTTCCCGAATAATTTGGAAGCTTTGATCAATCATCTTATTTCGCTAAAAAATATAACAACTTCTGAACAGAGTAGGAAAGCTCTATCTGGGAAGATTAGTACCATTAATAAGTTCATATTTGAAAGGGTATGCAATACACCATATTCCAAGGAACTCATACAGCTGTATAAAGAGTTTTATCTGCGCATTGTCAAGAAAACCAGGCAGGTACCAGTTAATATTTTTACGACGAATTACGATCTGTACAGTGAAAACGCTCTTGATGAACTAGGCTTTATGTATAATAATGGTTTTTTAGGAAGTGCACAACGTATCTTTAATCCCAATTCGTATAATTATGTAGTTGTGGAAAACTTGGGATTAAGTAGGGATGTTTGGAAAAGTGTAAGCAATTTTATAAACCTCTACAAAATTCACGGTTCAATTAATTGGCTTAAAGATGATGATTCCGGATCTGATACGCCTCACATTTTGGAAAAGGATATTGAACTGATTAGGAGCCGGAAAAAATATGATTCAATAATGATCTATCCCACGCCCCAGAAGGATAGGACAACTCTGATGGTTCCATACTCAGATCTTTTCAGAATGATGCAGAACAATCTATTAAAAAAGAATTCTGTATTGATATCGTTGGGGTACAGTTTCGGAGACGAACATATTAATCGCATTATTCTCAACGCTCTCTCAGTTTATGATTTCAGACTTGTAATTTTCGGTGATTCGGATATGATTAGAAAACTGCGGGAAATCGGAGACAATCGTATTTGGATCATTAATTCGGAAGATAACATACATTATTTCAAAAACTTTGTTGAGAAGGTTCTTCCCATGCAAGATGAAGAACAAAGGGAAGAAATTGAGATTAAAAAATCTTTGAAAAAGCTTGCAGTGGTCCTAGGGGATAGTTCTGAAGGCCTAAAATGAGAAGGAAATTGATAGTATGAACAGACGAGTAATTGGTCGGATAATATCAATAAGTCACAATAATGTGGTTGCCGAGCTGTACAACAATTTAGGCAATTACGTCACACTTTATGACGGTATAAGATTTGTCGGTGAAATAGGCTCGTATGTGGCTATTGATGATATTAGCCGGAGGATTATAGCTGAGATCATTGCCGTCGATGAAAAAAGCAATATGGTTTCAGAAAAACTGAACAAAGCAGAAAGCCATAGATACTTACGAATTAATCTCATCGGCGAAATATGCAATGGCTTCTTTAGCTTTGGCGTTACAAAAATGCCGCCAGTGTTTTCAGAGATAATGATAATCAGCGAAGCAGATCTCCGGCTAATGCTCGATATCAATTCGGGTGAAATTGTCGATGAAAACGGGAAAACAAAACTGACGGTTCTTCCCATTGGTACATCCGTTATATTCCCTGAATACCAAGTAAAAGTTAAGCTAAATGAGTTTTTTGGATTCCACTTTGCTGTATTCGGGAATACTGGAGCCGGCAAGTCAAACACAATCGCAAGATTGATTCAAGAAGTTTTCACAAAAACCAATTATTCTGCCAAAGGAGCTCACTTCATCGTTTTTGATTCAAACGGAGAGTATGAAAATGCATTTGCTTCTATTGGAGAAAAGAATCCATCCATAGATGTTAAGTTCCTGAGTACTGCTCGAGATGCTGAGAAGAGACTGCAAATCCCAGTATGGGCTCTAAGCGTTGACGATTGGGCAGTTTTGCTACATGCTTCAGAAAAAACTCAAGTTCCAATTATTAGTCGTGCCTTGGATATGATAAGAGTTTTTGATGCTCCTGATGATGATGAAAATGCAAAAAAGGTTAAAAACCACATTGTTGCATCTGTAATAAAAGATGTGTTATCCAGCAATGAAAACCCAACCACTCAGAACTCCAAAATACTTATGACACTCAGCAAATTTCACACTGATGAAATCAAATTAGATACAATTATTCCTGGCAATAAAGAAGCCGATATTAATAATGATAGAGGAGTCAACACCACACCCGATACACTTCCAATATCAAAGGCAATAAGCCTTTCGTTTGCCAAGATGTATGCTCCCGTTAGTTTGATGCAGTTCTGTGATACATTCATCCTTCCAAACGTAAATGATCTGTTTTCCAGTAAGGATACAATTCCTTATTCACTACTGAGGTTTACTGAAGCGGTTGAGTTTGCGGTGCTGTATGAGGGAAGCATTAACTCCTCACGTATATATGAATACACATCAACATTGTTAACAAGACTTAAGCACCTTTCAGAAAGCGAACAGGGCGACTTCTTTGATAAAACCTCTTTTTCAAGTATTGACGATTACATCAGAGATATTATTGGAGAATCACAACTTCTCAATATCGATATAAGCAATTTAGACGATACTGCTACTGAAGTTGTCACAAAGGTTTTTTCAAAAATGCTATTTGATTATCTGAGAGCACTATCTCCGCGCAATTCAATGCCAATAAACTTAATCCTTGAGGAAGCACACCGTTTTGTTCGCTCCGACATGGATTAGGGCGTTTTGGGATACAACATATTCGAACGAATTGCAAAGGAAGGGCGCAAATTTGGATTATTAATGGGAATATCCTCACAAAGGCCAAGCGAGTTATCAAAAACGGTTGTGTCGCAGTGTAACAACTTTATTATTCATAAGATTCAGAACCCAGATGATATCCAATATATATCTCGTATGGTTCCCTATATGAATCAAGGAATGGTTGATCGAATAACATATCTGCGCCGAGGATATGCCTTGGTTTTTGGAACTGCCATAAACCTGCCGACATTAACTGCCTTTGAAAAAGCAAGTCCTTCTCCTAATAGCGGAAACTCCAATATTGTTGAAAAATGGTATGTTGAATGAGCTTCTGGGCAATAATTGGAAAAAGCATGTAAGCCGACAAAATGCATATTGGCAATTTTCGATGAAATTGCCAATATGCATTAGTCATTTGAAATTTATATGTTAAAAGAGAATAACTTCTCGAAAGCTTGTGGATCCCATATCATTTTGTTTCTACTTGCCCCTACAGATAGTAGTAGAGATGTAATACAAAAACAAACCACCAACTGCGTACACCGCTGAGCAAAATCACCTCGACCGGCGAAATTGAGCAGCGGTTCCGCTTGAATTGAGCAATGGGACCGCCCGGATTGAGCAGCCCCACCGCTCAGGTTGAATATGGACAGAACAAATCAGTCAAGGTATCATAAATATAGTCGGAGTCAGATGTCCTGCAAACCCTTCCGCTTGCGCATGGATTCCTTGCCTCCAATGACCACGGTGTAAGCATCGTGGACGATTCGGTCGCAGATGGCATCAGCCAGCAGTGGGTCAGACAACTTTTCCGGCCAGCCCGGAATGTCAAACTGGGAGCAGAAGATCGTGGAGTTTCGCTTGTACCGGGACTCCACGATTTCCAATAAGTCCCTGGCTTCCGTTTCTTTCAAAGGGTACAGAAGCCATTCGTCAATTATGAGCAATGCGTACTTCTTGTACTGGGCCATGAGCTTGCGAATCGTACCGTTGCCCCTGGCAATCTGGAATTCTACCAGAAGATCCGGGAGCCGGATGTACTTCACCGCATAAAACCGTCTTGCGGCAGCCATGCCCAGAGCGCAGGCGAGATAGGTTTTGCCGCTGCCGGTAGCTCCCAGCAGGATGATGTTGTGGTGCTCCTGAATGTAGTTGCAGGTGCTGAACCGCAGCAGTTCCTCCTGCTTCAGTCCTCTGTCGGGCAGATACTCCACATTTTCCAGACAAGCTCCCGGATCCGAGAAGGTTGCCTGCCGGATCAGCTTGTTCAGATGGTTATTCTTTCGGGCATTCCATTCCGCATCCACCAAAAGACCGAGCCGGTCCTCAAAGGTCATGTTTTGGAACTGCGGATCGGCAAGCTGGTCCTTCAGGGCATTGGCCATAACACTCAGCCGCATTTCACGCAGCTTGGATACCGTTGTTTCAGTCAGCATCACTTATTCCCCCTTCCGTAGTAGTCAGCCCCACGGGTGAAACCGTACTGGGAAGAGGACGCAGTAGCCGTACTCTGCTCAGGGATGGCTTTATCCTGGCCGGATGCCAGAATAGCCTGAATATTCTTGAGAGAAGGGCGGGGTGTGTATTCCAATGCCCGTTTGCAAGCATTCTCCAGCCGTTCCGGAGTGTACTTGTCTGCCAGCTTCAGCAGACCCATGCAGGACTTGTAGCCCTGCTGTTCTACTTTGTAGCTGCCGAGAATAGCCCGGACAACGACCTGCGTGTTGCTGCCGACCTTACCGGCCCAGTGAATGAACCGTTCACCGTTCCACTGGACATACTTCTGGTGCTCTGGCGGCATATGCGCCTGGATCGTGCTGTATTGGTTAAACCGTCCGTACAGCCTGGGATGGGAACAGATTCGGTTTCCACCGTAGAAAACCTCTACCGTGGATCTGGTGAGCCGGACATCTACTTTCTGCTTGATGTACTCAAAGGGAACAGAATAGTTCATGCGCTCCACGGAAATGTGGTAATTTGGTCCCACCGTTGCCACTTTCCAGATGGCCAATTCAAAAGGTCTGGGCGGCAGAGGGCGCAGGAAGGGCCTCTCTTCTGCAAAGCTGCTGGCCCGGCTGCCTTCCCGCTTCTGGAAAGGTTTATGGTTGAACGTCTTCAGACGGTCCCAAATCGCCTCGTTCAGTTCCAATAGGGACAAAAACTGGCGGTTCCGCAGAGCGGCCAGTATGAAGGTAGAGATGATACCG
>ENA-OPIZ01000113-OPIZ01000113.1-human-gut-metagenome-genome-assembly--contig:-NODE-113-length-8318-cov-1.664771_pt1 | contig 8318 bp, 7 predicted proteins | sample MGYA00241409_ERZ501648 | MGnify/ENA primary metagenome ERZ501648 (study PRJEB25962, sample SAMEA2042298) | human gut metagenome | biome: human gut; feature: human-associated habitat; material: faeces...
TTTTTATTTAAAATTTCAATTGTTTAACATAATTTTGGTCAATAATGTTGACTTTTGTCTTATTATATATTATAATAATAACTAGTTTGGGAGTAATTACTCCCACATATGTAAACATATATATGTATATATTTTTACATATGTATTCTGTCTACCAGAACATATATCTGGTAGATTTCGTCGAGAGCGATGCTCTCATCCAAGAAAGAAATGGGCTTTCATCGTCCATTTTACGTCTTTGGTGGTACGATGAGTCACCTCACAAATTTGCTCATTTCTTTCTTTTCGGGGTACTCACCATGTTCTCCTTGTTCACCTTGGTAGTTTCCCCCCTGTATTGTGTATCAGGTGAGTATCCCCGAAAAAAGAGGCATTTTTTCAAAATGGTTGTTTGGAAAGGACAGCCATACGCCTCTGCAAAAGAGACACACGCAAGTGTGTCTTTTTTGCGTGGATTATGTTGACTTTTGATTTTCTTTGTAGTATAATTGTATTGTTACGAAGCAATCCGCTTCTGTAACATAAGAAGATGTGTTATACATATGAATTTATTTCATTTTTAGCGCATCTTCCAAAAGGAGAGAAAACTGCATAGTGCTTTCGGGGCATGCACATGTGGTATTGGGAAAGTTGTTATTTTTCTGCTTTGCCATACGGCTTTCCCTTCTCTCCTCAAAAAAAGCAATCAAATCATTCTTGTAGTCTCCGTATGTAAGGATGATATTGATTGTTTACATAGCAGACAGAATAATTATATATTCCGCCATTCTGTCTGCATCAAAAAACGCACATACTTTGTGCGTTTTTTGTTTTATTTATGTTTGTTTTTTGTTATTTCATACTTTCCTCTACTGCAACTGCTATAGAAACGGTAGCTCCAACCATAGGGTTGTTTCCCATGCCAATCAATCCCATCATTTCTACATGCGCTGGTACAGAAGATGAACCCGCAAATTGTGCATCTGAATGCATTCTTCCCATTGTATCTGTCATTCCGTATGATGCTGGTCCTGCTGCCATATTGTCTGGATGTAAAGTTCTTCCTGTTCCTCCACCTGATGCAACTGAAAAATATTTTCTTCCTGCTTCTAATCTTTCTTTTTTGTATGTACCTGCTACTGGATGTTGAAATCTTGTTGGATTTGTTGAGTTGCCTGTTATAGATACATCAACATCTTCTAACCACATTATTGCAACTCCTTCTCTAACATCATTTGCTCCATAGCATCTAACTTTGCTTCTTTCTCCATTTGAATATGCAATTTCTTCTACAACATTTACTTTTCCTGTATAAAAATCAAAATCTGTTTTAACATATGTAAAGCCATTTATTCTAGATATAACTTGTGCTGCATCTTTTCCTAATCCGTTTAATATAACTCTTAAAGGCTCTTTTCTTACTTTATTTGCAGATTTTGCAATTCCTATTGCTCCTTCTGCTGCTGCAAAACTCTCATGTCCAGCTAGAAAAGCAAAACATTTTGTATCTTCACTTAATAACATTGATGCTAAATTTCCATGCCCCAAGCCTACTTTTCTGTCATCTGCAACTGAACCTGGTATACAAAATGCCTGTAGTCCTTCTCCTATTGCCTTTGCAGCTTCATGTGCTTTTGTACAACCTTTTTTTATAGCTATTGCAGCACCTAATGTATATGCCCAACAAGCATTTTCAAAACAAATAGTTTGAATACTTCTTGTTATTTCATATGGATTAAATCCTTTATCCGTACATATTTTTAATGCTTCATCGAAATCTTTTATTCCATATTTCTCCATTACTGGTTTTATTTGGTCTATTCTTCTTTCATAACTTTCAAATAATGCCATTATTATTACCTCTTTCTATTTAATTATTTTATTCTTTTCTTGGATCTATTTTCTTTACGGCTTCATCAAATCTTCCATATTTGCCACTTGCTTTTTCTATTGCTTCCATTGGTTCTATTCCTGCTTTTATATTTTGCATCATTTTTCCAATATTTACATACTTGTATCCAATTATTTGATCATTTTCATCTAAGCCTATCTCAGTTATATATCCTTCTGCTAATTCTAGGTATCTTGGTCCCTTTTCTAAGGTTGAATAAATTGTTCCAATCTGACTTCTGTTTCCTTTTCCTAAGTCTTCCATTCCTGCACCTATTGGTAATCCATTTTCTGAAAATGCTGATTGTGTTCTTCCATATACTATTTGTAAAAACAATTCCCTCATTGCAGTGTTAATTGCGTCACATACTAAGTCTGTATTTAACGCCTCTAGCAATGTTTTTCCAACTAAAATTTCACCTGCCATTGCTGCAGAATGTGTCATTCCACTACATCCTATTGTCTCTATTAATGCTTCTTGTATAATTCCATCTTTAACATTTAATGTTAATTTACAAGCTCCTTGTTGTGGTGCACACCAGCCAACACCATGTGTTAAACCAGATATATCTTTTATTTCTTTGGCTTTTACCCATTTTCCTTCTTCTGGAATTGGAGCAGGTCCATGGTCAACACCTTTTGCTACCTTACACATTTCTTCTACTTCCTTTGAATAAATCATTTTTATTTCTCCTCTCATTATTGTATTAATTTTCAAATATCTAGTTCTAAACTATAAATTTTATTAAAAAGAATTGCCAAAATATTGGCAGTTCTTTTATTGTATTATTAATGATTCTCCTGTCATTTCTTCCGGTTTTTCTAATCCCATTATATCTAACATTGTTGGCGCTAAATCAGCTAATTTGCCTGATTTTAATTTTACATCATCTTTGCCAACTAGTATCAGTGGAACAGGATTTGTTGTATGTGCCGTATGAGGTTCTCCAGTTTTGTAATCTATCATTTGTTCTATATTTCCATGGTCTGCAGTTATAAGTAATGTTCCATTATTTTTTTGAACTGCATCTACAACTTTGCCAACACATTCATCTATTGTTTCAAGTGCTTTTATTGCTGCTTCAAGATTTCCTGTGTGTCCTACCATATCTGGATTTGCGTAATTTAAAATTATACAATCATATTTTTTTGAATTAATTGCATTTACAACTTTTTCTGTTACTTCATATGCACTCATTTCTGGTTTCATGTCATATGTTTCTACTTTTGGTGAAGGTACTAATATTCGATCCTCGCCTTTATATTGTTTTTCCTCTCCACCATTAAAAAAGAACGTTACATGAGCATATTTCTCTGTTTCTGCTATTCTTAATTGTGTTAATCCTTTATTTGATATATATTCTCCAAATGTATTTTTTAAAGCTGTAGGTTTAAATGCAATTTTAACATTTGGCATTTCCTCATCATATTGTGTAAAACATACGTAATACAAATTCAAATCTTTTTTTGTCTCAAATGCTTCAAATTCTTTATCAACTAATGTTCTGGTTATTTCTCTTGCTCTGTCTGGTCTAAAATTAAAGAATATTACTGAATCATTTTTTTCTATTTTTGCAACCGGTTCTTCTTCATTACATATTATTGTTGGTTCAACAAATTCGTCAAACACTTCTTTTTGATATGAATTTTCTATTGCTGCAATTGCACTTGTAGCTTTATTACCAATTCCGTTTACTAGCATGTCATAAGATTTTTTTACTCTTTCCCATCTTTTATCTCTATCCATACTATAAAATCTGCCTGAAATTGTTGCTATTTTTCCAACACCTTTTTCCTGTATTTTTTCGTTTAATTTCATTATATATGTTTCTGCTGATGCAGGTGGAGTATCTCTTCCATCTAGGAAACAATGTATAAATACATTTTCAAAATCCTTTCTTTTAGCTAACTCTAGCAATGCATATAAATGTCTTATATGGCTGTGTACTCCTCCATCAGAAAGAAGCCCCATTATATGCAATTTTGAATTATTTTTCTTACAATTTTCTATTGCCTCTGTAAATTCTGGTATACTAAAAAAATCACCGTCTTCTATTGTTTTTGTAATTCTAGTTAATTCCTGATAAACAACTCTTCCTGCCCCTATATTTGTGTGTCCCACTTCTGAGTTTCCCATTTGTCCTTCTGGAAGTCCTACTGCTAATCCACTTGTATATATTTCCGTCATTGGACATATTTTCTTTAGTTTATTTATATTAGGCATTTCCGCCATTTCTATTGCATTTCCATTTTTGTTTGGATTATTGCCGAAACCGTCTAATATCATTAGCATTGTTAGTTTATTACTCATTTTAATTAATATTCCTTTCTTTAACGCGTAAAATTATATTTTATTATACTTTATTAACTATTTGCGCAAATTCCTCTGCATCTAGACTTGCTCCTCCTACTAATGCACCATCTATATCTGACGTATTTAATAAATCCTCTGCATTTGCAGACTTTACACTTCCACCATATTGAATTATTATATTTTCCGCTACATCACTTCCATACAAGTCTTCAACTTGTTTTCTTATTGATTTTATTACATTATTTGCATCTTCAGCTGTTGCAGTTTTGCCTGTTCCTATAGCCCAAATTGGCTCATAGGCTATTATTATATTCCTAACTTGCTCATTTGTCAAATCATTAAATGCTTGTTTTATTTGGTTTTTAATGATTTCTGTTGTTTTTCCTTCTTCCCTCTGTTGCAAAGTTTCGCCCACACATACTATTGGTTTCAAATTATTGGCAAGTGCTGATTTTATTTTTAAATTTACTGTTTCATCTGTTTCTGCAAAATACTGTCTTCTTTCCGAATGTCCTATTATTACATATTTTACTCCTATACATTCAAGCATTTTGCCAGATACTTCTCCAGTATATGCCCCATTTTCCTTCCAATGCATATTTTGAGCCCCTATTTTTATGTTTGTATCTTGTGTAGTCAATAGTGAATAAAATAAATCTGTATATGGAACACATAATATTACTTCATTTTTTGTATTTTTAATTTTAGGTGCTAGTTCTTCTATAAATCTCATTGCTTCATTTGGAAGCATATTCATTTTCCAGTTTCCTGCAATTACTTTTTTCCTCATTGTTTATCTTATTCCTCCTTAATATATGAATTTAGTCGGAAAGTAATTATATTTTGATAGAAAAGTTTTCTGTTCTTCTATACTTTTATTATTTATTGTTTAATGCTTCTATTCCCGGAAGAGCTTTTCCTTCTAAGAATTCCAATGAAGCACCCCCACCTGTTGAAATATGTGTTATCTTATCTGAAAAACCACCCTTTTCTATTGCTGCCACTGAGTCTCCTCCTCCTACAATCGTTGTTGCATCTAACTCTGATAACACTTTTGCAATAGAATTTGTTCCTTTTGCAAACTTTTCAAATTCAAATACTCCCAAAGGTCCGTTCCATATAACTGTTTTAGCATTTTTTAGTTCTTGTGTGTATTCCTCTATTGCTTTTGGTCCAATATCTAGTCCTTGCCATCCTTCTGGAATTTGCTTTGAATCTACTGTAACTGTTTCTGTGTCATTTGTAAATTCTTTTCCACACACAGTATCTATTGGAAGCAACAATTTTACTCCTTTCATCTTTGCCTTTTCTATTGTTTCTTTTGCTATATCTAATCGGTCTAATTCACAAATTGAATTTCCAACCTCATATCCCATTGCTTTTAAAAATGTAAAAGTCATTCCTCCGCCTATTATAATAGTGTCTACTTTTTCTAACAGGTTTTCTATAACCTTAATTTTATCTGATACCTTTGCTCCTCCTAGTATTGCTACAAAAGGTCTTTGTGGATTGTCTAAACAATCCCCCAACATTTTAACTTCTTTTTCCATTAGAAATCCACAAACTGCTGGTAGAAACTCAGCAACACCAGTTGTAGAACTATGAGCTCTATGTGCAGTTCCAAATGCATCATTTACATATATTTCAGCTAAATCTGCTAACTCCTTAGAAAATTCTTTGTCATTTGCCTCTTCTCTTGGATCAAATCTAACATTTTCTAATAAAATTGCTTTTCCTGGTTCTAATTCATTTGCTAATTTTTTTGCACTTTCTCCTACTATATCTGTAGCAAATTTAACTTCAAAACCTAAATATTCAGATAATCTCTCTGCAACTGGTCTCAACGTAAGGTTTGGTTTAATTTCGCCTTTAGGTTTGCCCAAATGTGAACATAAAATCACTTTTGCATTATGTTCTAACAAATATTTTATTGTAGGTAATGCTGCAACTATTCTTAAGTCATTTGTAATATTTCCTGTTTCTTTATCTAGTGGAACATTGAAATCACATCTTACTAATACTTTTTTATTTTGAACATCTATATCACGTATTGTTTTTTTATTCATTTTGTACCTCCTTTGTTATTGAAAATCGGATATATGGATTCAGCCAATATCCGATTTTGTAAATTAACCTCTGCTAGCAATATATATTGCTAAGTCTACTAATTTATTTGAATATCCCCATTCATTATCATACCACGCAACTAATTTAACGAAAGTATCTGTTAATGCAATTCCTGCTGTCGCATCAAATATAGAAGTATGCTCATCATGTATAAAGTCTGATGAAACAACTGGATCTGACACATATTCAACTATTCCTTTCATTTCGTTTTCTGATGCTTTCTTTACTGCTGCACATATTTCTTCATATGTTGCCGGTTTTTCTAGGTTGCAAGTCAAGTCCACAACAGAAACGTCTACTGTTGGTACTCTAAATGACATACCAGTTAATTTTCCACTCAACTCTGGTATAACTTTTCCAACAGCTTTTGCAGCACCTGTTGTAGAAGGTATAATGTTTGCACTTGCTGCTCTACCACCTCTCCAATCTTTTTTAGAAGCTCCATCTACCGTTTTTTGTGTAGCTGTTATTGAATGTACAGTTGTCATAAGACCATCTTTAATTCCAAAATTATCATTTATTATTTTAGCAAGTGGTGCTAAACAGTTTGTTGTACAAGAAGCTGCTGAGATGATTGTATCAGAAGCCTTAAGTGTCTCATGGTTTGTATTGTAAACGATTGTAGGAAGGTCATTTCCTGCTGGTGCAGAGATAACTACCTTACGAGCTCCAGCATTGATATGAGCCTGAGCCTTCTCTTTTGATGTATAGAATCCAGAGCACTCAAGTACAACGTCAACCTTTAACTCTCCCCATGGGCAATTGTTTGCATCTGGGAATGCGTAAATTTTGATTTCCTTACCACAAACTGTGATAGAATCATCGCTTGCAGAAACCTCATCTGCATGCTCGTATTTACCCTGTGATGAATCATACTTTAATAAGTGTGCTAACATTTTTGGGCTTGTTAAGTCGTTGATAGCTACTACCTCGTATCCCTCAGCTCCAAACATCTGTCTGAAAGCAAGACGTCCGATACGACCAAATCCGTTGATTGCTACTCTTACTGCCATTTTAATTCCTCCTAGAATTGTAAAAAGTATTTTTAGGGACATGCCCTAAGATGCTTTTATTATAGCGAATAATTCTCAAAGGTTCAAGTACTTTATTTGCGTTTGTTAAAATTTTCACTAAATATTTTCATTTACACACATTTTTTATCATTCTTCACAATTTTTCTTTTTAGATATTGCACTTTATTATAATCTCGGCTACACTTAATTAATTGCTGTAGTTCGCACTTTCCGGCAGCCAGCAACAGACAACTATAAATCATGTAACTTATAAAGTTTTTTAACAACAATACATCGGTTTTACGGAGGTATTTATATGTGGGATCAGCACATGCACTGCATGTTTTCGGGTGACAGCGATGCCGACCCGGTATTGATGATAAAATCAGCAATCAACAAAGGGCTGGACGGCATCTGCTTTACAGACCATCTGGACTATGACTATAAAGAGGAACCCGGGCTTTTCGACCTTGATATAGCAGCATATGAAAAGCGCATCAAAAGACTTGCAATTGTTCTTAAAGAAAAGGGCTGCCCGGTAAATATCCACTGGGGCATTGAAATCGGTTTACAGCCTCATATTACAGACAAAAATAATGAGGTCACCAAAAAATATCCGTTTGACCTCGTGATCGGCTCAAGCCATGTAGTAAACGGCATTGACCCATACTACCCTGCATTTTACAAAGGTAAGACAGAGCACGAAGCCTACACTGAATACTTTGAATCGATACTTGACAATCTGCACAGCGGAGCGGATTTTGATGTGTACGGTCACATCGACTACGTGGTCAGATACGGTCCTGACAAAAATAAATACTATTCATATGAAAAGTATGCCGACATAATTGATGCTATTTTAAAAGAGATTATCTCACAGGGAAAAGGCATCGAGCTCAATACCGCCGGCTTTAAATACGGGCTTGGCCACCCAAATCCGACCGAGGCGGTGTTAAAGCGCTATCATGAGCTTGGTGGGGAAATAATCACAGTCG
>ENA-OPIZ01000116-OPIZ01000116.1-human-gut-metagenome-genome-assembly--contig:-NODE-116-length-8210-cov-1.786021_pt1 | contig 8210 bp, 9 predicted proteins | sample MGYA00241409_ERZ501648 | MGnify/ENA primary metagenome ERZ501648 (study PRJEB25962, sample SAMEA2042298) | human gut metagenome | biome: human gut; feature: human-associated habitat; material: faeces...
ATCTAACACTTAACTCTACAGACCGCACCATTATCCGGAAGGCTTGGATGAATATAACACCATGTGTGGAATGTTCGGTTATCGGAGGGCAAGGAATTAAAAGTGCCTTGGATTATCGGGAAGTGGGGTTGTATATTATTCCCGGAGACTCAAGGCACATCCTTAAATTGCCCTAGAAAAGAAGAGAAGTTACTTTTTCTTGACAGACATCTTAATTGTGCCTATCTTTGCGGCATGATATATTTTACTTCTATGAGAACGGAACTGATAGAGAATATTTGTTTTACTGAGGTGGAGTACAATATCAAGACCGAGGGTGAGGATTGTGCTTCCTTCGACGGGTTCATTGATGCGGTCCTTATGTTTGTCAATGAAAGTGGAGGCTCCCTTGAAGATGCGGTGGATATGGCGAATGAGGCTTTCCTAGGGTTATGAAAAATAAGAGGCAAGCCATCATAAACTTACCTCTTGTACACTGCCTTGACCCTTACTGAAACGGTGAATTTTCCCTCAACATCCGATTCCTGTACACCACTCCCCGTTCCTTCCTTGAATACAGTTCCATCCTTGAGACACCAAAACTTTCACGGTTGGCATTATAGTTGTTGATTGGTAAGCGACTGCTCAACTACATCTTGTGTATTCGATTTTTTATTGAGGTGCACTCCATTGTAAGTGCGTCTCGATTTTTTCATATGCCAACTTATCTCAGGGTTGTTATTGAGTGTCAATCTCGCTTTTTCCCGTTTTTTCCTGCATTTTCCCGGAACTGTCCCGATTATTTTCTCCATACATCCGGTAGCAGTTCCTTCAGGTCTCTGTCTGATTTGGGTGCCAGATAATAGGGGAGTTTACTGATCACATCATTCAGCCACTCTCTGGGGTTGACACCACGTTCCTTACATGAGCCAAGCAAGGAGCAGATTATAGCCGTATTCTCAGCAGCTTCGTGATTTCCGCAGAACAGCATGTTCTTTCTTGATATGACCAGTGGCCTCAGGGCATTCTCACAGCGGTTGTTGTCTATAAAGATTCTTCCGTCATGGAGATACGGTTTCATTCTTGGCAGCAGGGAGTAGGCATAGGCTACGGCTTTCCCTATAAGACTTCGTTTTAGAACTTTAGGGTATGTGTTTTTAAGCCAGAGTTCAAAGCTGTCAAGTATCGGCTCGGATAGACGTTGACGTAATTCAGCACGTTTTTCATACGGGAGTTCCTGTTTATCCGCCATGTATTCCACATTATACATATCCTGGATAAATTTGAGTCCCTGCATGGCATATTCCGGATTTTCTTCCTTGCACAGCTCTATATGCCTGCGGATATGTGCGAGACAGCCACACAGGCACACGTCCTCTCTATCCTCAAAGGCGTCATAAATAGGATGGCCGTCACTTTGGAGATATCCTTTGAAGTTTTTCAAAAGCCTGACCGCAACTTTTTGTGAACGCGATCCGTTGTCGTAATGGAAGAAGAGCAGACGCGGCACAGCCGCTCGGACTATCCAGATGTATTCTTTTGCGGCTTTATGCCTCTCATGGTTTATAACCGGAAGCGTGGTCTCGTCAACCTGGAGGTAATCTGCGGCCAGTACTTTCTTCCTGAGTTCCAGATAAAGTGGTCTGAGAAGTTCGCAGACCGGTCTGAACCAGCCGTCCAATGTGTTTCTGGACAGTTTCACACCCAGATGTTCCAGCTGTTTCACTTGTCGGTAGAACGGGACATGATATTCGTACTTCTGTAAAAGGACCTCAGCGAGCATGGAAGCCCCGGGCATGCCTTTATATATGGGCATCAGTGGCATGGGAGCGGTTATTACAGCCTTTTCTCCGTTGTCAACGGCCTCCATTTCATTTTTCAGGGCATATGTGGGACGTACCGTGTCTTTCACATAGAGGTAGCCGGGTTTCATCTCAAGGGTCCTGGTATGTTCCTCGCCTATCTTGACGTATCTGCTTAAATCGACATTCTCCGGTTCGATGACGACTGTTACAACCGGAAGGTTATTCATGACGACCCGGTTACGGCGTGGCGTTTTATTGGCGGCCCGGGACTTGGGGACGGTAATCTGTTCAGCCGCCCTGCTCCGGGCCTCTTCGATTTCCGCCTCTATCTGTTCCAGGTCGCCATAGTCAAAAGGGAGCTTCGGGTCTCCGTTATCGACAGGCTTGCATTTCTCACTCATCTTTCCGAACACCTTCCTCTTCAGCCATGCCAGGGAGGCGTTCAGCTCAACTATCGTACCCCGGAGCTCTTCTATGGTCCTTGCCTGGGCCGAGATGATCTCACTCTGTTTACGGTTGATATCCAGCAGCTGTTCCATTGAGGATTCCACAGCTTGTCCGGTTGCATCTTCTTTTGCCATTCAATATCCTTTTTTGATGATATAAAGATAGCGAAAAGCTATAAGAAAAACAAGCCTTCAAGCTGTTTGTTTACAACTGTTTACCAATGCTTTTTCAAATTGGAAAGCCGTCTTTGCCTGCCTTTGCTGACATCTTCATTGATGCCTTCCACCATAACGACCAGGTCACTCCAGGTCATGGGGTAAGAACGGGTGGCAGGATCATAGGCGGGTATCTTGAAGGTGCCTTCTTCAAGCAGTTTCTCGTAAAGGACCAGACCGCCCGGTTCGGCATGGAGCAATTTTATCTTGGTCCGGAAACGGTTGTAGAAAATGAATACGTCCCCACTTCTGATGTCGCCTCCCATCCTCTCATGCACAAGGCCGCAAAGAGTGAACATACCTTTCCTCATGTCCGTATAACCGGGGCATAGGAAATATCTCATGCTGTCATTTAGGCAGAACATTGGCATTATATATTTTAGAGATCAGATTCAGGGCAGCTTCACAGCCGGAAGACCCTTTAAACTTCAACTTCAATCCGTTGGGTAATTCCAAGGATATTTCAGAGCTGTCCTTTCCTTTCAAGGGAAAGGGGACGCTAGGCTGGGGAGATGGCAGGGGAGTCTCGTGAGATATACCGGGGGATGGCGTGTCGCCATTGATTACTATGGGGACAAAGCTGTCTTTAACCCCTAAGCGGGAGGCTTCTGCCAATAACTCCCGCTCCGTTATACCGTATTTTTGTTTCCAAAGATAGAATCTACTACGGCTATAACCTTCATTCTCACAAAAATCAGCAATGGACAAACCACTCTGCTGCTGACGGAAAAGAACGGAGATAAATTTTTCTCTGCTCATCATGTGTTTACGTCGCTGCATCATAGGATATTATTTTTTTGTAGCAAAAGTAAGGAGGGAAAATGAACTGTAGAAGATGTACTTACTTAGGCGCTTACTTTTTAAATTTATAAATTTAAAGTTTTCAATTATGAACAAGAAGTTTCTAAGTGTAATCCTGTTCAGCGCCTTAATGGTTGGTACTGCAGGAACTTTCACGTCTTGTAAGGACTATGATGATGACATTGATCAGATCAACAATGAGTTGACTGGTATCAAGGCTTCAATCAGCGACTTACAGGCAAAAGTGGGCGATGGTAAGTTTGTTACCAACGTTGTGAAAAATGGTGATGGTATTACAATCACTTGGAGTGATAATACTACTAGCACCATTGGAACCATTAAAGGCGATAAAGGGGATAAGGGTGATGCTGCTACAATCACCATCGATCCAGTTACTAAAAATTTCATCATCAACAACGAAGATACCGGTATTTGCTCTGAAGGTAAGAATGGAGTAAACGGTATCAATGCTAAAGCTCCTTCTATCAGTAAGGAAACCGGTAATTGGATGACTTACGAATGGGATGCTGAAAAGAATGACTATGTAGGCACTGATACTGGCATTTCTGCCATGGGCGCAAGTACTTATGTTGTAGATAAGACCAGCTACTGGGAACTGCACGTTGCAACGAGTGAAAATGGTGAAGGCGAACCTGCTGTTATCAAATTACCCAAAGCCGCATCTATTACAAGCTTGAAAGCGGTTTCTATTGATGACGGTCAGATTGAAGCTGCTAATGTTACAATGAGCTATGGTAAGGCATTAGGCGCTGATGTGAAATTTAATAATGTAACATATAAGAAAGACGCTATTTTGCTTTCACAGACTAGTACATTAAGTGCCATTGTAAATCCTCAGGATGCCGATGCCACTAAATATGCTTATGTTTTGTCCGATTCAAAAGGTAATATGCCTTTCAAGGTGACTAATCCGGTAGCTAACATGTCAGAAGATGCATTGACTCGTGCAGCTTCTGTGAACAAGGGCGTATTTGATATGACTGTAGAGTATCTTTCTACAGCAAACTGTGGTAAATCTGCAGGAACTTATGCTTTGACTACTGAAACTGCTGACGGTCTGGTCGCTTCTGCATATGACGTAAAAGTGATAGAAAAGGCTGTTAATACAATTAATCCAATTAACTTGAAAGCTCTTTCTGTTGACATCAATAAGGAACTTGATTTAATCGGATGCTTCAAAAATACTACTGTTGCTACTGTTGATGGTACTGCTGTTGCCGATTTGACTCCTTATATCGTTGATTACTATTTTGAAATTGCTGATAAGACTGCTGCAGCAAATCTTGGTGCAACTATATCAGGAAATACGATTAAGGCTGAAAAGGCTGGTAGTCTTAATATTAAAGTAAATTATTTGTTAGTAAATGGAACTGTCGCAGAAGCTACAACTGCCAAGACTATTGCAGTAACCTTTAAATATGTTGCTCCTTCAACAACTTTAGGTGATGTAGAATGGACAGTAAATAAAACTAATGCTGATTTCTTCTTGCCATTGGGTGATATTCAAGCTGCTTTGGCTGGTTCAACTGACACTGACCTGCCTTCTGTTGCAAAGGTTGGAAGTATTACTTGGGCAGACGGCAAGGCTCTTACTGAAAAGACAATCACAGTAAACGGTGTGAAATATGGCAAGGGTGGAACTGCATTCGATGAAAGCTGGATTACAACAATTGATGCAAGCACTCTTTATGTTAAAAACAGTGCAGGTCAATATGTTCCAGCGACTGGCTCTAAGATTCAGACCCCGTTGTACATCAAGTTCAGTTTCGATTACACTAAAGCATTCCCCGCTGAAGAAAGCTATCAAATTGTATTGGGCTTGAAGAAGAAGGACGCCACAGTAAACGCCTTTGAAATTCCTGTTAAGGTTACTATCAAGTCTCCGGCTGAGTCAGCTGTAACTCCGTTCAGCAGACTGTCTGCTTACTTCGTTGGTGACAACGCTGTAGCTTACGGTTCAGCAGATGGTACAGATGTGAAATACAACTTGTTCAAGCTGTACAAAGACATGGGTACTGAAAAGACCAATGTTGCGTTTACTGAAACTCTTCATGAAATTGATGGACACACTTGTACACCATGGATTACAACAACCGGTGTTGCTGGTGATATCAGCGTTAAGGTATACGACGATGCTCCGAATGCAGACAACAGAGACAACGTTTACTCAACTCGTGAAATCCAGGCTGCTTACACCGTATTCGGCAACGTTCACATCGCTAAGATTGTAGATAAATTCAACTTGACAGTTAAGTCTGAAATCAAGGAAGGTGTCTTGGAAGCTACTGCAACAGCAAATGCTTCCGGCAATGGTGTTAGTCCTATCAAGGTTAGCTTGAAGAACATCACTGCTAAGGATGTTTACGGAGAGGCTTATAACTTGACTCAGATGTATAAGAAATCAGGTACTAATTATGTAGCGGATACAGCTGAGCCTATGGATAGCAGAATCCAAAATGTGACAGTTGTTTTGGCTGACGACAATGCCAAAGAATATCTGGCTATTGAAGACCATAGTGGAAGTCAGTTTGCTCCGACTGGAACCGATGCTTACTCTTATTTCTCAGTAGTGAAGAAGAGCGCAGAAACTGCATTGCAGAACGATGTTCCATGTAAGGTTTCTCTCGTTGTACTTGACAAGTGGGGTGCTACCACAACCACTACTGTAACAATTACTTTGAAGAAGTAAAACATACAGAAGATAGATAAATTTGAGGGTCTGCCGCAAGGAATACCCTCTTTTTTTCTCCCCATGCAGTGCACAATCTCTTCTTCTTTTATATCTACAACTTTACTCCCGGAAATAGCAATTATCATTTTATGATAATCATCTTTTGGTAATTGCAATATTTCTCCTATATTTGCCTACATAACAAGTAATCATATGAAAAATCCATTTGTTACGAACGGCTATGTGTCACCGGAATATTTCTGTGACAGAGAGAAAGAAACGGCTAAAATCGTCTCACTTTTGACGAATGAGAATAACATAGCCTTGATTTCCCCACGCAGATTAGGCAAAACAGACTTGTTGCGGCATTGTTTAGGACAGCCGGAAATCAAGGAGCATTATCACACTTTTATCATCGACATCTATGCCACAAGCTCTGTACGCGATTTTGTGAATGTTTTCGGCAAGGCTGTACTGGATGAATTACGTCCAAAAGGTAAATCCGTATGGAGTACCTTCCTAAATGTCCTGGCCTCTCTTCGCTCCGAAATAACATTCGACATGAATGGGCAGCCTACGTGGGGAATCGGTCTGGGAGCTATAACCAATCCCTCTGCAACATTGGATGAGATATTCTCCTATCTGAACAATGCCGGAAAACCATGCCTAATCGCCATCGATGAATTCCAGCAAATAACCAAATATGCAGACGATCCCAACATAGAAGCGGCATTACGGACACATATACAACGCTGTTCCAATGCCCACTTTGTCTTCTCCGGGTCCCATAGGCATCTGATGGGGGCAATGTTTACTTCTCCGGCACGTCCATTCTATCAATCAGTTACATTGATAAACCTGCCTCCCATTTCTGTTGATAAATACGCGGAGTTCTGCCTTAAGCACTTTGAGCGGGTAAGCAAGCACTTAGATACATTGGTAGTAACAGAGTTATACGAACGCTTCAATGGTATAACTTCGTATATGCAGAAGGTTATGAACATTTTATTTTCCATGACCGGAACTGGAGAAATATGTATTTCCTCAATGATAGATACTGCCATTAACGACCTTCTAGACTTTTCTGCCGACACCTATGATGCCTTATTATATCAGATGCCCGAAAAGCAACGTATTGTATTTATGGCAATAGCAGCAGAGGGAAAAGCTAAGGCTATCTCAAGCGGTGGCTTTGTACGTAAATACAAGTTGCAATCTGCCAGTTCTGTCTCTTCAGCTGTAAAAGGACTACTGGAAAAAGACTTTATTACGTATGATAAAGGTATTTACCAGGTATATGATCAGTTCTTCCAACTTTGGTTGCAAAGGAACAAGCTTTAATGGTTTCTTTCTTGAATCTTATATTCATTCAATTTATTTGTAATTGCAGGGCAAACCATTTATAAACAATTTAGAAATGAGTGGAAATGCAGCAGGCTCCGCCTGTGCAAAATATGATTATAAGACTAAAGTAAATACCCTCAATATGGTTCCAACGGATAAAATGTTGTAGCAGATGTCAGATTATGATTTGGAAACAGCGAATGCAATGCTGCTTACAGGCCGTTATCTCTATGTTTGTTTCATGTGCTATCAAACAATAGAGAAAATTCTCAAAGCATATTGGACTAATTGCTTAATGGAAGTTCCTCTAAAGATACATTCACTATCCAGACTTGCGGAGAGAACGGGATCGGACAAATAAAAAGAAAGATTAATGAAGAGCTTAACCAAAGAATACTGTGCTGAACTTTTGAGCCAAACTAAAGAGTTGCAATTATGGATAAAGAACAAGCTATAAACCTTGCCAAACGCTATAAGGAAATGGTAGCGGAGAAGTTACCATTAAAGGCCCTTTATCTTTATGGTTCGTACAGTAAAGGAAATTATAGAGCAGACAGCGATATAGATATTGCTGTGATAGTAGAACGCCTGGATGACGATTATTTTAAAGATACTCCTCTATTGTGGAAACTTAGACGCAAGATAAGTAACCTTATAGAGCCAGTCCTACTTACAGAAGATATGGACAATCCTCTTTATTGTGATATTAGAAAAACTGGAATTCTAATACAATGAAGTCTTGTTTATCACATGCCATCTATTTGAGCGTTTTTCTCTTACTTATTCCCTTCTTCATCCAATCCCTATCATGACTTAAACATTTTTCTCTTGCAGCAATAATCACTTGATATTGCAAAAAATGAGGAATATGAAATCATTGTATTTGCAGCTATAATTGTATATACTTGTAAGGTAAACCTTTTATAA
>ENA-OPIZ01000120-OPIZ01000120.1-human-gut-metagenome-genome-assembly--contig:-NODE-120-length-8009-cov-1.397536_pt1 | contig 8009 bp, 6 predicted proteins | sample MGYA00241409_ERZ501648 | MGnify/ENA primary metagenome ERZ501648 (study PRJEB25962, sample SAMEA2042298) | human gut metagenome | biome: human gut; feature: human-associated habitat; material: faeces...
TAATACCCCTGTAAATTTAGGAACTTGGAAAGTGTCTTCAAAGGGCGAACAGTCTAGATTAATAACTTTTACAAATTCAGAAGTTCAAGTGAGCATGAATGGATATAAGCTTGTAAAAGATGGCATTGTGCCATCAGCAATTACTGAAAATGAGCAGAAACAACTTGAAAAAATAGAAAAAGCTAAGAAAAAACAAAAGAAAAAAGAGATAATGTTAAACTTTGATTCTTTTGTTGTCGAGGACGAAAATAGTATTGCACTTTCGAATTTTGTGAAAAGGATAGTAAAATTATCGCTCAAGCTCGACAATTTTACAGTCAAGGTGCTTGACAGCACAAGGGCATCTTAATCTTTTGCAGCACACGGAATAAGGTTAACTCAAGAATATGTTGTGACAATAAATGCAGATGGCATCGGTGAACATTGTGCAAAACTCGCAAAGTTCATTAATCATGCTGTTAAAGCCATTTCACCTTCTACAATCTTTTGGGAAGAAGGCGAGAGAATTGCAACCGAAAGTGACAATTCATCTGGCGTTGTCGAAGAACATCAATCAAAAGAACTATCAAATACTAATTCGAACGTTTGTTTCCGAAAGTCAAAGACGATTCTGCCACATTGGCTTGACAAAAAGATTTTCAATGACCATCAAGCTATTTATGCTCCAGAGCATGAGCGTTATGAGTATAATCTTGATCTCAACGAAGAAGAACTTAAAGTCTATCTTGGTACTTACTTTCCTCGCAGTTATGCAGAAATGTTTTGTATTGCTGATAATCTTTTGCAGAATAAATGCCTGAAGAAAACGTTGGAACAAGATGAGATTAGTGTATTGGATTACGGTTGCGGTACGGGTGGGGAAATTCTTGGCTTGATTACAGCAATTGGAAGACATTTACCTCATACAAAGATAAGCATCACAGCAATAGATGGCAATGATGGTGCTTTAGCCATACTCAAGGATTTAGTAGAGTGTAACCCTAATAAAAATATACAAGTCGAACTAACTACATTTAGCCAAACATTAGGCTCTATTGAAGACGTGGAAAAACTTGCATTCGGAAAGAACGATTATCATTTTATCCTCTGTGACAAGATGGTTTGTGAGTTAATTTCTAAAGAAGTCCTACCAATAAATGCATACGCAATAATGGCAAAGAAACTTACGGCTTTTCTTCATGAAAATGGTTTGCTTATAATGCTTGATGTAACAACTAAAGACGAACATTCAGGATACTTCTATCCTCAATTGATGAATAATACAATAAATGACTATGTTTGTAAAAGCAGAACCATTGAGACGCTTCTACCGTTGTCGTGTGCTTGTCATGATGGATGTAGAGACTTTTGCTTTATGCAGCAAACATTCAGCGTAAGTCATTCTCACAAATCAAATGACGAAAGCAGGGTGTGTTATCGAGTGCTGTGTAAGAAACCGCTTAAGACAGCTATCATGCAAGGGATGGAAACAGCAAACCTTATCCACGTCATACACTCCACCAAATACAAGCAAAATGATGATTTGGCAATTTGCAGTCGATCTAAAAACAATAAAATAATAATTGATAGTTTTAACATAAATCTATAAATCTAATCATGGCTAAGAGAAGTTTTTACGTTAAAGATTCCGAACTTGATGATTACCAGGTAAAGGTGATTAACAAGAAAACAGATAACTCCTACATTGTTAAGGGTTGTGCAGGTAGTGGAAAGTCCATTCTTGCCTTGTGGAAGGCAAAACAGATACAAGATGAGCATAAGGGTACCTATCTTTACATTGTGTTCACTAAAGCACTAATGCAATATATGGCTGATGGCATTTCACAGGTAGGTATTCCACAACGAAATGTTGATTATCATTGGCATTGGCAGAATAGAGCTGGATGTCCAAGTGCTGATTATATTATTGTGGATGAAGCACAAGATTTTTCCAAAGAGGATATAGAACTATTCCGTTCTAAGGCAAAAAAAGCATTATTGTTGTATGGTGATTCGGCTCAACAACTTTATACTTTTATTAAAGATAAGCAAACTGTTTCAATGGAGGATATACAGTATTTTACTAAGTTCCCTGTCGAACAGCTTGTGTTCAATCATCGATTACCCAAAAAGATAGCCCGTCTTGCACAGTATCTAAATTCCGAAAGTGACGAACTTGAAGAGCGTTGTACTGAAGAGGGTGTTGAAAAGCCAAAGATTATCAAGTACAATAACATTACTGAACAGTATGATGCCATCATTTCGCTTATTCAAAACAAAAACATGGAGGATGTCGGCATCCTATTTAGACACAATGATGAAGTAGAGCGTGCATATGAATATTTCAAGAATCATGGTCTTAACGTTGAAGCTAAGTATGGACAGTTTATGGATCTAGATTTTTCTTCAGACAATCCAAAGATGATGACCTACCATAGTTCTAAAGGACTTCAATTTGAACATGTTTTCATTCCTGAATGTACTGTTGAAGACGATGCAAACCGAAATCCACTATATGTGGCCGTAACAAGAACCTATCGTGCTTTGTATATAATGCACTCAGGCAATCTTTCCAGTCTTTTTGATGATGTACCTACTTCGCTTTATGATACGAGTCTTACGAGTGGTCCCAAATTAACACTATGAGGTTTGTCAACTCCTAAAAAACGAGGATAATTATGAAATTATACATACCAACCTGTACTCTGAATTTCAATAACATATTGTCTTCAGAGTCAATTTCGCCCTTAGGATTTTACGCAAGACGCGGCTTTGGTAACAAACGCTTCTATCCTGTCTGCGCGAACGACAAAGACCAAGTAATAATATTGTACAGTAAATATCCAAGGTTCGAGATTGAAGAAAATGACCTTGAGAACTATCCTATGGTTATTGAGATAGAAACTGATGACTATAAAGATGGATTCTTTGAGAAGGCTAAGGAACATGACGGAGTAGAGACCTATCTCTGCTATCATACCATCAACCTTAAACATTCATTGTCGTATCTATTTTAATAGTTATCAGGAGCGTCAGGGTGTATTGTCAAAGGCAGAACAAAGTCTGGAGAATAAGTTCTATAAGCTTTATGCTCCTAACATAGGTGTTAAACCCAAAGAGAAAAAAACATTTTTTGGCGTTGCCAAAGATTTATTTACTCAATCTGAAAAAGATGATTTCTTATGGAATCCTTCATATGTAAATTTCAAGATCAAGAATGAACCTATAGATGTTAGTAGAGACGTTCTGCTAGACAGAATTAAAGGTTTCATTTATTGTTATCTAATAGGTGCTAATAGCTCGGTCAGCAACGAGGTTGGCAAATTGAAAGCTTTATCAAGAAAACTTCGTAACACGCTTTCTGCTGTTGTAAATTCTCCTGATAAAAGACCCACTCAGGCACAAGACGATGCTATCTTGAATGGAATCAGAGTGTTTAATGAAATCTATTCTTCAATAGATGAAGATACCATTTGGAACAAAAATTTATTAGAGTTAAAATTGTCTGACAATCCGCAAGGTCTTTCTACAAAAGATGCCAAGAATCTTTTGCACTACTGGGGTGTTTATGACGCATTCTGTAACAAACTTCCTCTTCGTAGAGTCTATGATGCAAACGAATTGTGGAGTTGTTTAGAGTATGTTTCCCCAGAGACGTTTTCTCGTGTCACAGACAATATGAATAGCGCCATTCGTAAATTGGAAGCAAAAGATAATGCTCAACGTGAAAAGTATGCCATTGAGGAATTGCTGAATGTTGATGATAATCTGTCTTTGCATATTTTGGACACATCTTACCAAAGTTCTTTCTATAAGAACCTTATTTGCTCCCAGTTTATGGCAGAGTACAAATCTGTAATGGAAGAAAATGGCGTAGAAGAACCTTTGGCACAGGCATATAATGGAGGTATGATTCTAAGGAACATGCTTGGAGATAAATGGGACTCAAATCCTGCATCTGCTTATGTTGGAGCATTACTTAATCATTTTCAGGAGAACTCCGCCTTTGACTTATTCGCTATTGAAAATGATGTACTTTCATCGTTTGCTGCATTCTGTCAGAAAGGCGATAACATTGATCGCTTGGTAGAGTACCTTGTACAAGTAGGATTCTGTAATTATAAGTTAGCTTATGGCATCTATGGTGCCACAAGAGGTTTTACGTCTCTGCCAAAGACATTTACGTCTGTATTGATTAATGGCAATAAGGATTATTATCAATCATTTGCAAGTAATGTTTGGCGAATGCTTAATGGAGTAGAAATAAAGGATGCAGTCTTACCAAAAGCGAGCAATAATACTTCAGTTATTGTAGAAAGTCAGTTGGGATCTAAGATTATTGAGAATCTAAATAATGTAGAGTCAAAAGTTGTAAAACAGCAGAAAGTTGTTGAGGCAATAAATAAGGCTGTTGAACTTGAAAATATAGTTCAAAGTCCTAAAGCTTTTATGTATATTTTTAGTAGTTTCTCACGTATTACTACAACTAAAGCGTACAAAGCTCTTGATGCTGTTAATTTTGCAGGAGATGAGGGCTCTTATACACCAGAACAATTCCGTAGTAAAATTTATTCGATTGTAGGTAAGGAAGGCTTAAAGACCCAAAAAGAAAATATTGATAAAGCTATAGAACTTGAGAGTAAAAGGCAAGATCCAGAAGCGTTCTTGAGCATCCTTGACAACTTCTTGAAACCAACTGATGCTGCGTATAAGAAGATTGAGAAACTAATTTCAAGTATTAAAAGTTTAAATACGACTTCGCATCCACAACCACAAGGAAATAAAGTTATTTCGCAGGGTGGTGTTGAAAAGCGAAACCTGAAACCAATACATCCAACATCATCTAAATTTGTAGAGGATGCAAATGTTAACTATTTTATCCTTTCAAGAAACTACCTACCTATAAAAATGCGAGAAACGCTTTCCAGAAAGGTAATAACATTTCAAAAAGGTTATGCTCCTGGTGGTAAATACTGTTCTAATCCATTGGATAACCCTACAGATAATAGATCAACCATTGATCATTTTAAGCATTGGTGTTTTTATGATAAAGGTGGTTATCCTCCTATCGTAGAGGGAACTTATGAGAATAAACAGTACTTTGAGCAGTTAATGCAAGATTTATTTAATCGTTATGCCAATAGGTAAAATTATTATCACGAACGATACAGGTGAACAAGTAGAAGCTACAGCTCCTGTCATTGTCTCTGCAAGTCGTTCAACCGATATTCCTGCTTTTTATGCCAAGTGGTTCTTCAACCGCTTGGCTAAAGGGTATTGTGCTTGGTATAATCCGTTCAACCAGCAGAAAATGTATATTTCGTTCAAAAACTGCAAGGTGGTGATTTTCTGGACAAAGAACCCAAAGCCGATTCTCCCATACCTTCATGAGCTTGACGAAAAAGGAATACACTACTACTTTCAGGTTACACTCAACGATTATGTAAAAGAAGGTTTTGAGCCTAATGTTTCGTCTGTCGAAAACAGAGTTGAGACATTCAAGAAACTTTCTGATATGATTGGTAAGGAGAAAGTAATCTGGCGTTTTGATCCTTTAATAATTACGCCAAACATTGCTCCTCGTGACCTCTTGACGCGCATTTGGCGCATTGGAAATAAACTGAAAGGTTACACAAATAAGCTTGTATTCAGTTTCGTTGATGTAAAAGCATATCGCAAGGTTCAAAACAATCTTGTTAAGGAAAGTATGCTCTTTACAAAGGAGAATGTGGAGAATGCCGAAGCCAACCTTGCTCAACGAATAGAAATTGTAGAAGGTCTTCAAAAGATTCGTGAAGCTTGGCACAAAGATGGTTGGGATGTTGAAATCGCCACTTGTGCTGAAAATATTGACCTTGAAAAATACGGGATAGAACACAATCGTTGCATTGATGGCGAATTGATGAAACGCATTTTTGCTGACGATAAGGAACTTGTCTATTATCTACATACATTGAAATTACCAGAAAAAGACTTGTTTGGTAATTTGCCACCAATACCAGAGAAGGTGCGTAATGTAAAGGATACAGGGCAACGTAAGGTATGTGGATGTATGGTCAGCAAGGACATCGGCATGTATAATACTTGTCGTCATTTCTGTGTCTACTGCTATGCCAATACAAGTAAAGAATGCGTCATCCGAAATGCTGAGAAACATAATGATGAAAGTGAAAGTATAATTGGGTAATTATGCAAGAGTCAGAACTACAACAATATCTCCTTCGCAACTATCCACAAGAGAATGCTCGTTGCGAATGGAAGGAATTCAAGAATTTGAAGAACTCGTTCTGTGGGGATGAGAAAAACGATGTCATCTCATATGTGTCGGCTATTGCCAATATGGGAGGAGGACATTTAGTGATAGGGGTACATGACAGTTCTTTGGAAATTGTCGGGACGGATACCTATAATTATGACTGGCAAAAGGCAATTCTTCGTTTAACGGAACGATGTGTTAATCTTTCGACAGAAGGTCTCGATATTGAAGAGTTTGTTACCGATGACACTAACAAGAAAGTTTGGGTAATACATATTCCCAAGCATCGTCCCAAATTGCCTGTTTACGCTCATAACAAAGCATGGCAGCGAATTGAAGATTCTCTTGTAGAGTTGACCACAGAACGCATGAATGTCATTCTTGATGAGCCAATATTTGGTGAAACAGATTGGTCTGCACAGATTGTTCCTGATGCAACGATAGATGACCTTGACGAAGTTGCTATAGCAAAAACCCGCAAAATGTTTAAGAAGGTACATAGCCGTATTCCCGAATCCGAGGTAAATGCTTGGGATATTCAGACATTTCTTGGCAAATGCGGACTAACAAGAAATGGAAGCATCACTCGTGCCGCTATCATATTGTTAGGCAAATACGAATCAGCCTTTAAACTGCGCCCTGTTGTCGCTCAGGTAACCTGGACACGCAGGGATGCAAATCAAGATGTGGTAGACTACGAACATTTCACTGTTCCATTCATACTGACAGTAGATGAAATTCTCTCAAAGATTGAAAATCTGACTTTGCGTGAAATGCCTGGTGGTACGCTTTTCCCAGATACAATGAAGCAGTATGATGACTACACTATACGCGAAGCACTTCATAACTGTATTGCTCATCAAGATTACACGATGCAACAGCGTGTCAATTTCGTTGAGAATCCCGGCTACCTATATTATTCCAACGCCGGTACTTTCATCCCCGGAACTTTGGAAAATGCTTTGAGAAATGAGGAATCTCAGACCTATTTCCGCAATGAATGCCTATGCAAGGCAATGGTGGACTTCAATATGATTGATACCGTAAGTCGTGGCATCAAGAAAATGTTTAATGAACAATGGCGCAGACACTTTCCGATGCCGGACTACGAGATTGATGCTGCGAAAAAGAAGGTTGTAGTACGCATATATGGTAACGAGATCAATAAGCGATATACGGATTTATTGAAGACCGACAACACTCTGTCATTATGGGATTGCATATCTCTCGATGCTGTGCAGAAAGGCAGATTCATACATGAAGATGTTGCAAAAGACTTGCTGAACAGGGGACTTATTGAGGGCGATGCTCCCAATTATACAATTTCTTTAGGAGTTGCTAAAGCTACTCGTCAATTGCAAGGTTACACCAAGCAAAAAGGACTTGATAAGGACAAAATTAAACAAATGGTTTTGCAATATCTTAAGAATGCAGGATCAGATGGCGCCAAACGTGATGGCATCTACGAATACATCAAAGATGTAATGCCTAGCAATAAGACTGAAGAGCAAAAACTACGCAGCCTTGGTGATCTATTGAAAGTTATGAAAGCCGAGGAATTGATTAGAACAGATGGACGAAATTGGTTTATATTATAGCCAATCCGTCGAATTTCGACGAAAAGATACAGCCTATTCCGTCGAAAATGTTTAAATCCGTCGAAATTCGACGAAACACATACTGAACTCAAAAGAATAAAGACCATGTTATTAGGAGACAAAATAAAAGAGTTGAGAGAAGAACACGGTGTGCTACAAAGGAAATTGGCAGTTTT
>ENA-OPIZ01000126-OPIZ01000126.1-human-gut-metagenome-genome-assembly--contig:-NODE-126-length-7826-cov-1.421567_pt1 | contig 7826 bp, 8 predicted proteins | sample MGYA00241409_ERZ501648 | MGnify/ENA primary metagenome ERZ501648 (study PRJEB25962, sample SAMEA2042298) | human gut metagenome | biome: human gut; feature: human-associated habitat; material: faeces...
CGTCAGGCTTACGGCTTCGGTGCCGGAACCAAGAAGATGTACGATTACCTCGATGAGAATCCTGAGCTCATGAGTGCCCCGGTAAGCTACACAAATGATATCAAGAATATTGCCGCACTTGACAATTTCATCTCAATCAATAACTGTGTAGACCTTGACCTCTACGGACAGATCAGCTCAGAGAGCTCAGGCACAAAGCACATCAGTGGTGCCGGCGGACAGCTTGATTTCGTTCTCGGTGCTTATATGTCAAACGGTGGAAAGAGCTTTATCTGCTGCTCTTCAACTTTCACCGACAAGCAGGGCGTAGTTCACTCACGTATCCGTCCTACTCTTGTAGAGGGTTCTGTCGTTACTGACACAAGAGCCAACACTCACTATATCGTTACAGAGTATGGTATGGTAAATGTAAAGGGTCTTTCTACATGGCAGAAGGCAGAGGCAATCATCTCAGTTGCTCATCCTGATTTCCGTGATGAGCTCATCAAAGAGGCTGAGAAGATGCACATTTGGAGAAGATCTAACAAATAATTAACTTTGGATATAATTTTTACAATAAAAGCGGTTTCAGGACTAAATGTCTTGAAACCGCTTTTGTGCTCTTAATCCGTCCCACAAACTATATTTTCAAAAAGTTAAAGCACCTCTTTTAACACTTCCTCAATCTCGCTCTTTGCTGCCTTGACAGAGCCCTGCACCATAACCGGCTTACCGCCGCCTCTGGCACCCAGCTTATTTCTCAGTGCTGCGGCAACTGTATTACAGTCTGCATTCTTGCTTCCGATAATAAAGCTATAGCCCGCCTCATCATTTCCTGTAAAAAATGCACTAAAACCACTATATTTCTCCACAAGGCCATTGACGCAATTTCTTGCTGTATTCGTATCAATGCCATCCTCAAACAATACTCCATTGTCCGTATCAACATGAAGCTCTGCTACCTTATAATCCAAAAGCGCTGACTTTGCAGTGCCAAGCTCTGACTTAAGTGACTGGTTTACTGCCTTAAGCTTTGTGACGTTATCCACAATAGCCTCCTGATTTGTGGTAAATATCCCCATGAGCTCTGAGATGATGTCACACTTTTGTCTGAAAGCCTCCAATGCCCTGAAACCACAAAGGATGCTGATTCTGACGCCTCCTTTATAATTCTGATAATTCATAACCTTAAGCATACCAATCTCGCCGGTGCGCTTCACATGCGGCGCACAGCATGCACACACATCATACCCCGGCACTGTCACTATTCTGACCTGTCCTTCAATCTCGATTTTGCTTCTGTACTCCAGCTGCGCAAGCTCATCCCTTGACGGATATGTCACCTCTATCGGAATATTTTTTGAAATGGCTACATTTACCTCATGCTCCACCTCTGCTATATCCTCCGGTGAAATCACTCCACTGAAATCCATTGTCACTACAGAATCACTCAGATGAAAGCCCACATTCTCAAAACCAAACCTGCGGTGGACAATTCCCGAAAAAATATGCTCTCCACTGTGCTGCTGCATATTGTAAAAACGATGCTGCCAGTCTATTTTGCCATGTACGTGGACGCCTGCTGCAAGCTCTACTTTCTCAGAAGCGCACTCCATACCTGTAATCTGTCCATCAGTCTTCTTTTCTGTCTGAGCCTCTTCTTTGCCCATTATGCAGCAATCACCTGCGGAAATATCCACCGTATGAGTAATGACTCCATTCTTAATCTGCACATCAACGACCTTGTAGCCTCCAAGTATTCCCATGTCCGGGCTCTGTCCGCCCTCCTCCGGGAAAAATAAAGTCTGATTTAATATTATATCAAACTGCTTATCATCTGCCTTGTTCGGCTCGCAGGATATAATATCTGCCTCAAACTCCGTGGCATATGCATCCCTGTCGTATAATTTAATTGTTTCTGTCATACTCATACTGCTTGTTCCTCTCGCTCCATATTCTTATGCATCATTGCTATGTCCTATTATAGCGCATTCATAATTCATATGAAACCCCTAAATCTGGTTTCCCACAATCCTGTAGTATGCTCTCGAAGTAATCTTGAAAACAATATAGTATATAGCCACAAATACCAAAAACGTAGCAGACATGCAGATTGCAATTAACTTAATATCCGTAAGATTGAACATGACAAGCAGTCTGCGAAGCAGAGGAAATGCTGCTGCAAGATGACACGCTGCAAGGATAATCGGCAGGAAAAATACCATACGCACCTGTGAAGTAATGGATTTCTTCACCTCGTCATTGCTCATGCCCACCTTCTCCATAATCTCATAGCGTGCTTTGTCATCATAGCCCTCTGAAATCTGCTTATAGAAAATAATCATCACAGTAACCATAAGAAACATCGTTCCAAGGAATATTCCGATAAAGAACAGTCCACCATACAATACATAAATCTGTTCTCTGTTTGCATCACGGCTTTCCTCATAGAAGCCTGACACATCTGATTTTACACTATTTTCCTCAAAATGCTTATCCAGAGCCTTTGCCACAGCAAGCTTATCCTCACTGCTGCCGTACAGATTATAATCAATTTCATTGTTGAGCATAGTCGGCACACTATCCTCTCCCAGCGAGTTGTTCAGGTTAAATATCTCTGCAAGTGTTGCCTTGCTGTCTACCACTACATAGTACACACCACCATACATAGAGGACATATAGCTGTCCTTACTTACAGCAGTTTTTTCTGTCGCAGCCACTTTAAATTCTTTGCCCAACAGATTAATTATATCACCATTAAACTTTTCTGTTCCATAAACAGCCACCGAACCGGTATCAAGCTGTGGGATTTTTTTATTCAGTCTCTCTTTAAAGCCGGTCTCCATCTCATCAATTTCATCTCCTGTGACAAAATACAACAGGGAAATATCGTTATCGAAACTTAACACCGGCTTAAACTCAGTCCCCTCTCTAAACACTGTCCAGCTAAAATAAGTGTAGCTTTTGCTGTCTTTAACATTACAAGCAGAGTCAGCTATTATTTTATCCGAATCTGCAGCAGCTTCTTTAAGTGCATCATCCAGATTCACATCAGCCGGCACTTCCTTATACCAGCTATATACACTGATATCCGAAGGATATCTCTGCTTAAGTTCTCCCTCCATGCCCGCATACATGCTCACGGTCGTGGAAACAACAACCAGCACCATTGTGGAAAGTACGCATATACTCGCTAGTCCGCCCGCATTCTGCTTCATTCTGTAAATCATCACTGAAACCGCCGCAAAATGCTTTTTATTATAGTAAAACTTCTTGTTTTTCCTGAGTGCCTTAAGTATCACAATGCTTCCTGAAATAAATAAAAGATACGTTCCGACGATGACAAGAAGCACTGCGACAAAGAACAGTGAAAGCACCTGAAGAGGGCTCTTTGTGGTAATCGCAATATAATATCCCCCGGCAAGACAGCCTAGTCCGATTATAGCGATAAGCCATTTGCTCTTCGGCTCTTTCTCACCGACATTGCCACCGCGAAGCAGCTCTATCGGATTAGCAAGCTTCACCTGCTTCAGGTTATAGATGAGTAAGAAAATACAGCACTCCAAAAATAAGTATTGTATTTACGACAGCGCTAGTAGATACAGTGAAATTAATTTGCGCTTTAATATTTATAATTCTATAAAGAAACATAATCAACAGCTTAGAAAATAAAATACCGGCTATAATTCCGGATACTATTGCTGCGAGTGCTACGGTAAGTGTCTCAATTATCAAAACTCTCGCGATATGACGTTTTTCCATGCCAAGAATATTGTATATTCCTACCTCTTTCTTGCGCCTTTTGATGATAAAGCTGTTTGTATAAAACAAAAATATATATGAAAAAATCGCTATTATTCCGCATCCAAGCCCCATTATATCCACCAATATCTCCGCACCCGGCACCTTGCCAAGTCCCTTTGAGTTGTTTAGAAACATCATCACATAAAACATGGCTATCATGACCATTCCCGATATAATGTAAGGCATATAGAGAGTCTTATTATTTTTTATATTTGTAAATGCCAGCCTGCTATATATTTTATTCATGCTTCTCACCACCTGTCGTAATCAGCATAAGTGCGTCCTGAATCTTCACATAGAGCTCGTCATTTGTAAGATTGCCACGGTAAATCTGATGAAACACCTGACCGTCCTTTATGAAAAGCACCCTGTTGGCATGACTTGCAGCCTTTGTGCTGTGTGTCACCATGAGAATGGTCTGTCCGTCCTCGTTTATCCTGTTGAACAGCCTAAGCAGACTGTCTGTTGCCTTTGAATCCAGTGCTCCTGTTGGCTCATCAGCCAAAATTAATTCGGGATTTGTTATTATCGCACGTGCCACTGCTGCCCTTTGCTTCTGTCCTCCTGACACCTCGTATGGATATTTATTAAGCAGCTTTTCAATTCCAAGCAGCGAAGCTATAGGTGCAAGCCTTTTTTCCATATCCCTATAGTCCACACCTGACAGCACAAGTGGTAAAAAGATATTGTCCTTCAGTGAAAAATTGTCAAGCAGATTAAAATCCTGAAATACGAAGCCCAGATGCTCACGTCTGAAGGCAGATATCTCCTTTTCCTTCAATGAGACAAGGTTCTTTCCATTTAAGAGTACCTCTCCCGCTGTCGGCTTATCAAGTGCCGCGAGAATATTTAAAAGTGTCGTCTTTCCTGAGCCGGACTCTCCCATGATTGCCACATACTCACCTTCCTCTACAGAGAAATTGATGTTTTTCAATGCCTGTACCTGATTGCCACCAAATCTGGTGGTATATATTTTTTTGAGGTTACTTACTTCTAAGATTGCCATTTCAATGCTCCTTCGCGATTATTTCTACAATGTTATTTAAGCTTATATTTTTGTTACCTTTATTTTTAATATGACGTCATAATCGGCTTCACAACTTACATTGTTGATGCTTCATGTAATTATAATAACAAAAGACCGGAATGTATGCTATCGAATCAGCTTACATTTCGACCTCGTATCTTACATTTTTGTAAGAAATTAATTTGTAGTTGACAAATAACCTCACATGTATTATTGTATTAATCAAATAATACAGCAGTACAAAAGCAGGTGAAATGATGGAATGGAATTTTAACAACGAAACACCCCTATACCTACAGATCATAGACCGGTTCAAGATGGATATTGCAAACGGCAGCCTAAAGCCAGGTAACAAAGTTCCATCCGTAAGAGAGCTGGCATTGTCAGCCGGTGTAAATCCAAACACCATGCAAAAGGCTCTATCTGAGCTTGAGCGTGACGGGTATCTGGAGTCGAGACGTACCTCAGGCAGATTTGTCGCAGACATGGGAAATCAGGCTGACTCACTAAAAAATGATCTGGCACATAAGCTGTGCAGTGAGTTTTGTGAAGGGATGTCAAAGGTTGGTTTTACACCTGAACAGTCCCTTACGGTGTATGAAAATTATCTTAAAAGTTTAAAAAAGGAGTGATGTAAATGGCAGAACGTATTGAAATCAAAAGTCTAAGCAAAAACTATAAGAGCCATAAAGTTATCGAAAATATGAATGTGACTTTTCCCGGTGGAAAGATTATCGGCATCCTTGGTCCTAACGGCAGTGGTAAAAGTACACTGATAAAGATGCTTGCCGGAGTATTGCAGCCAAACACGGGGCAGATACTGATAGACGGTGAGCCTGTCGGAGTAAAGAGCAAGGCTATGGTATCATATCTTCCTGAGCGGACATATCTTAATCCGTCAAAAAAGGTGAGTGATATCATTGCATTTTTCAAGGATTTCTATGCTGATTTCTCACCTGAGCGTGCAAATACCATGCTTGAGAAATTCGGAGTTGATCCACAGGCAAAGATCAAAAACCTCTCAAAAGGTATGCGTGAAAAAGTACAGATCGTGCTTGTAATGAGCAGGGATGCAAAGCTTTATCTGCTCGATGAACCTATGGGCGGTGTCGATCCTGCCGCAAGAGACTATATTTTACGCACAATAATCGAAAACTATAATGAAGATTCAACAATTCTTATCACAACTCATCTTATAAGTGATATAGAAAAAGTACTCGATGATGTGGTATTTATCAGAGATGGCGGTATTTTCCTAAACGATTCCGTAGACAATATCCGCACTAATTACAAGAAAAGTGTTGATGAGCTTTTCAGGGAGGTGTTCGCATGCTGTTAAAATTAATTAAATATGATTTCAGGGAGCAATTCAGGGAGCATATCGGACTTTATGCACTGGTGTTTGTGTCAGCCCTGACAGAAATAATTTTGGATAGCTTTGAATTTGATCTTGTATCAGTATTTTTCTGGGCACTGCTTAGCCTATCAGTAATCGCCATGCTGATCTGCAGCTTTGTGATCATAGTTCTTTACTTCAGACGCAATCTGTTAAAAGACGAAGGCTACCTCATGAATACGCTGCCTGTCGAGCCATGGAAGCTGTATGTGTCAAAATTCCTGACAGCTTTTGTACTTTTTATACTCGATCTGATAATTGCTGTTTTAACATTTTCTATAATGAACCATGGCTTTGCATGGATTAAAGATATTATAGGAAGTATGTCTGATGAGTTTGCCAATGCCGGATTTACAATGAGTCCTGTTGTAATGTTTGGCAGTATTGCAGTAATATCCCTGCTCTACACGATCTCTATATTGTTTTTCAGCCTTACTACCGGCTACAGGGCAAATGGAAGCAAAGATGCTAACTCTGTGCTTACTTTCATCATACTTTATGTGATCGGTCAGGTCGCAAATATTATAGTGATGATTTTTACATTTTTTATTCCGCTGTCATCAAAGGGATCTATCACTTACATTTTAAATGTATTAAACCATCAGGAGGTTGCAGGTCTTATGAACAGAGTAGTCATCGGTGCACTTGCCGTATCGCTGCTTCTCACAGTGGTGTATGTCGCAGGCTCGATATACAATATGACAAAGAAACTTAATCTGGAGTAGCAAAAAGAGGATTGGCACAGATGTGCTGATCCTCCTTTTATCTACAGATTTTTAATTACCTCGACTCTTGTGACAACGCCCTGCTTCACATTATCAACTCTGAGCGCACAATCCTGGTAATACACACAGGCTCCGATTGACACATTTTTACCCTCATCCTGCAATTTTTCGCTTATCACATCTCTAAGCAGCTTTGTCTTTTCCTCCGGTATATTTGTTCCGGAAATAAAATTTGCCCTCGCTACCGTCTGGCTGCCACGGCATATCATGTGGTCTGCCTCATCAAAGCTGCAGAAAAGAAATTTTCTGATGGCAAAAAGCGCCGCTATCGCACCTATTCCGACAAGTGTCTCATATACATTGAGATGCTCCACGATCATCTGCCTGGCTGTCGCAAACAAAAGCACCTCTATGATCGTGCCCGGCTTATGAGTACAGAGCATTTTCACAAACTCCACGCCGATTGCAAGCGACATGATATATTCCATGTAATACTCCAGTTTAATTTTATCATGCCATATATCAAAAAAGCACTGCCCTATAAGCTTTATAATAAGCACCACTATCACAAACACCAGTACTGCCGACAGAAAAAGTTCCACGTAGGCTGCTACATTTTTCATTGTTTTTCTCAGGAATTGCTTCATTATCATTTATTCCTCTCTTTTTTAGTTACCGGCAATAATCTTTTTTATTGCAGTAATTTATTTTAATATCCTATGGAAATGATTATCATACTATTCTAATTTCATATATCTAAAAGCTCCCACATAATAGTCAAATTATGTGAGAGCCTTTGCGCGAAAAATTATATTTTTTTATGTTTTCTCCCGCATTCTGCGGGTATATATTTTGCCAGAATACTTTCATGGCAATTGGGTTCTAAATAAATTTG
>ENA-OPIZ01000148-OPIZ01000148.1-human-gut-metagenome-genome-assembly--contig:-NODE-148-length-7275-cov-2.215651_pt1 | contig 7275 bp, 5 predicted proteins | sample MGYA00241409_ERZ501648 | MGnify/ENA primary metagenome ERZ501648 (study PRJEB25962, sample SAMEA2042298) | human gut metagenome | biome: human gut; feature: human-associated habitat; material: faeces...
AAACCGAATCTGATGCAGGCGAACACCAGCTTCGTGATCCTTGACCCGAAGGGCGAGATCGTCCGGGATGTGGGAAATCTGCTGGAGAAAAAGGACTATGAGATCAGGGTTCTCGACCTGATTTCAATGGAAAAGAGCCACTGCTACAACCCGTTTGTCTATCTTCATTCAGACAACGATGTGCAACGGCTTGTTACAAATCTGTTCAAGAGCACAACGCCAAAGGGGTCACAAAGTAACGACCCTTTTTGGGATACCTCAGCTTCAATGCTGCTGTCTGCTCTCGTCTACTATCTTCACTACGAAGCACCGGAGGATGAGCAGAACTTTGCAATGGTTATGGAGATGCTGCAAGCGGCTGCCATCGACAATGAGGAAGATCCACGACCTTCACCGCTGGACTGTCTGTTTGCCGATTTGGAGTTGGACAGACCCGACCACATCGCTCTGAAATACTATCGGTCTTACCACACCGGTTCGGCAAAGACCCTGAAATCCATTCAGATCACCCTTGCCGCAAGGCTTGAAAAGTTCAACTTGGAGAGCTTGGCGGCACTGACCTGTACCGATGAGCTTGACCTTGCCTCTATGGGCGAAAAGAAAGTGGCACTGTTCGCTATTATCCCGGACAACGATTCGAGCTTCAATTTCTTGGTCAGCATCCTTTATACCCAGCTATTTCAGCAGCTTTTCTTTTCCGCTGACCATATTCACGGCGGAGCATTGCCAGTTCCCGTTCACTTCCTGATGGACGAGTTCGCCAATGTCAGCCTGCCGGACGACTTCGATAAGATCCTTTCCGTTATGCGTTCCCGTGGTGTGTTTGTGTCCATCATTCTTCAGAACTTGGCACAGCTCAAGGCACTGTTTGAAAAGCAGTGGGAATCCATCGTCGGCAACTGCGATGAGTTCCTCTACTTGGGCGGCAATGAGCAGTCCACCCATAAGTATGTAAGCGAATTGCTGGGCAAGGAAACCATCGACACGAACACTTACGGAAAGAGTTCCGGGCGAAGCGGAAACTATTCCACTAACTATCAGATCAGCGGTCGAGAGCTTCTGACCCCGGATGAGGTTCGTATGCTTGATAACCGCTACGCCATTCTGTTCATCCGAGGGGAACTCCCCGTGATGGACTTAAAATACGACATTCTCAAGCACCCCGCCGTTGACCTGACTGCCGACGGAAAAGGCGGTGTCTATCAGCACGGCAAGGTCACAAGTAATGTTGCGACCATTGAGCTGCAGTACCTCGACCCCGATACTCTGCTGGATACGGAGGTACTGGAAACCACTTATGAGCTACTGTCCGATGAGGACTTTAGCCCGAAATAATTTTTGAAATTATGGAGGCAATTAATATGAATATCATTAAGAAAACGAAAGAACATACTACCAAACTTTCTATATCTGGTAAGATCAAAAAATGCTACCGACTCTATTGTATGGTTGTCGTTATTGCGACACTTATATTTGGTGCTTCAGTTACGGCATTTGCGGCAAATGATCCGATTGTGGTTATTAATAATCTGTCCGGATTTATTTTTGGATTAATTCGTGCAGTAGGTCTTATTTTGCTTGGCTTTGGTGTTGTTCAGGTGGGTCTTTCCCTGAAGTCCCATGATCCATCTCAGCGAGCAAACGGATTCCTTACTCTTGCGGGTGGAGTTATCATCACTTTTGCGAAAGAAATACTGAACCTCATAACAAGCTGATATTTTAACTACAGGAGCACATCTTTTAGATGTACTCCTGATTCTATAGAAGGAGGTGCTTTTATTTGAGCGACAATTGGATTGTACAAAATCTTGAAAATGCACTTGAAACATGGAATGATAAATTATCCGAAATATGGGCGCTTATTACTATGACTCCACAAAGCTTTAAAGGCGGCAAGATATGGGACGTAATTGTTGACATTAATGGTGCGGTGCAGTCTATAGGGCTTGCCCTTCTTGTTTTGTTCTTCGTTGCCGGAGTGGTAAAGACTTGCGGATCATTTACGGATGTCAAAAAGCCGGAACATGCAATGAAGTTGTTTGTTCGTTTTGCTCTTGCAAAGGGGGCAATTACTTATGGAATGGAGCTAATGCTTTCATTATTTGATATTGCGCAGGGAGCTATATCGACAATTATGGGCACGGCGGGATTTAGCGAGACTCAGAAAACAGTTTTGCCGACAGAAATGGTAACTGCGATTGAAAATTGTAGTTTCTTTGAATCTATTCCGTTATGGGCAGTAACGCTTATTGGTGGACTGTTTATCATGGTGATGTCATTTATTCTGATTATGACCGTGTATGGACGATTTTTTAAGCTTTATATGTATACAGCACTTGCACCAATTCCTTTGTCTACCTTTGCCGGAGAACCATCACAGAATGTGGGCAAATCATTTATAAGAAGTTACTGTGCCGTTTGTTTAGAGGGGGCTGCTATTGCCCTGGCATGTATTATATTCTCTCTTTTTGCTTCTTCTCCACCGGTAGTAGATGATAGTGTGGCAGCAGTTACACAGGTGTGGAGTTATATCGGTGAGCTGATATTTAATATGCTCATTCTTGTAGGTAGTGTAAAGATGAGCGACCGCATTATCCGGGAGATGATGGGATTATAATGTATATTCACTGGTATCGTAAATTAAAAATATTACGGCTGCGCCTTTATTCTTGCTAAAGACAAGTGTATTGTGATGCTTTAATATAGAAGACAATTTTACTCAAACTTAGAGTGAAAAGTTTCTTGAAACGAAGAACGGTTTTTATTCCCGAATACATAGGAGGTGTTATTTTGGAAGTTAAAATTAACAGGGAAATCAGAAATTACACAGAAGCAATGTTCTTTGGACTGTCTTTAAGACAGTTCATTTTTTCCATATTGGCTTGCGGTGTAGCGGTAGGAATATATTTTTTGCTGAGACCGTATGTAGGAACGGAGACCGTGTCATGGATGTGTATTTTTGGAGCTGCTCCGTTCGCTCTCCTTGGATTTGTTAAATATAATGGAATGACGGCGGAGAAGTTTATGTGGGCTTGGATTAAGAGTGAAGTTTTAATTCCAAAAAGACTTTGTTTCCATTCCACTAATATTTATTTTGAATTGATGAAGCCTTATGTAGGATAGAAGAAGGAGGTACTGAAATGATTAAAACTTTGAAAAATTTATTTAAGCAGGACAAGGAACGATTCCTTATTCCTAATGGAGTTCAGGATGTTATACCAATCAGAAAAATATATGATGATGGTGTTTTTCAGGTCGGAGATGACAAGTTTTCTAAGACTTATAAATTTACCGATATTAATTATGCTGTTGCCAGTCGTGAGGACAAAGAGGCCATGTTTCTCGAATATTCCGAACTACTTAATAGCTTTGACAGCGGTGCAACAACGAAGATTACTATTAATAATCGCAGACTAAATCGTGTTGATTTTGAGAAAAACATTCTTATCCCTTTGACAGGAGATGCCCTTGATGAGTATCGAAAGGAGTATAACAGTATGCTTCTGGAAAAAGCGATAGATACAAATGCTATTACTCAGGAAAAATACATTACGATTTCCGTAAATAAGAAAAGTGTTGAAGAGGCAAGAAACTATTTTGCTCGTGTCGGTGCAGAACTTATTACTCATTTTGGCCGCCTTGGAAGCAAATGCATAGAACTGGAACCAGACGAAAGGTTACGTATTTTTCACGATTTCTATCGTACAGGCGAAGAAACGGATTTCTATTTTGATATCAAAGAAACCCGCAAAAAGGGACATGATTTCAAGGATTTTATATGTCCTGACTCAATGGAGATAGAAAGAGATTACTTTAAAATTGGTGAGCGCTATGGAAGAGTGCTGTTTCTTAAAGAATACGCTTCATATATCAAGGACAGTATGGTTGCCGAATTGACAGATCTAAACCGCAATTTAATGATGTCTATTGATGTTGTTCCAGTTCCCACTGACGAGGCTGTTAGAGAAGCTGAAAATAGATTGCTCGGTGTAGAGACCAATGCGACTAATTGGCAGCGTCGTCAGAATGCTAACAACAACTTCTCTGCACAGCTTCCTTACGATATTGAGCAGCAGCGCAAGGAAATGAAGGAATTCTTGGATGATCTAACCACTCGAGATCAGCGAATGATGTTTGCAGTTCTTACAATGGTTCATACTGCTGACACGAAAGAACAGCTCGACAATGATACAGAGGCTTTACTTACAACAGCAAGAAGACATATGTGTCAGTTCGGTATATTGAAGTTTCAACAGCTCGACGGACTTAACACGGCACTGCCTTTTGGTGTTCGTAAAATCGATTCTTTTCGAACCCTCACGACAGAAAGCCTTGCTGTCTTTATCCCGTTTCGCGTACAGGATGTTCAGCATACAAACGGAATTTACTATGGACAGAATGTCATTTCAAAGAATATGATTGTTGCTGACCGTAGGCAGCTCCTTAACGGTAATGAGTTTATCCTGGGTGTATCCGGTGGCGGTAAGTCTTTTACTGCAAAGGGCGAAATCCTCAATCAGGTTCTTGCAGGCGATGCAGATGTTATTATCATAGACCCGGAGCGAGAATATGCTCCTCTTGTAAGGGCGCTGGGCGGTGAAATCATAAACATCTCTGCGACTTCTCCGACCCACATAAACGCAATGGATATGACAAGAGAATATGGCGATGGTGCGAATCCTGTTATTCTTAAATCAGAGTTCATAATGTCTTTGTGTGAGCAGCTTATAGGCGGGAGCAATCTGGGCGCGGTACAGAAGTCCATTATTGATCGCTGCACGGCAGCTGTTTACCGAAACTATCAACAGAATGACTACACAGGGGCAGTTCCTACCTTACAGGATTTCAGAGCTGAACTCATAAAACAGCCTGAACCCGAGGCTCAGGAAATTGCCCTTTCGATTGAATTGTTTACCAATGGTTCTCTCAATACTTTTGCCAAGAGAACAAATGTGGATACTGATAATCGTCTGATTTGCTATGATATTCTTGACCTGGGTAAGCAGCTTATGCCAATAGGTATGCTAGTGGTTCTTGATTCTATACTTAACCGCATTACAGCAAATCGTGCCAAGGGCAAGAATACTTTTATCTTTATTGATGAGATATATCTGCTGTTTCAGCACGAGTATAGTGCAAACTTTCTTTTTACTCTTTGGAAGCGTGTTCGCAAGTACGGTGCTTATGCAACTGGTATTACACAGAATGTGGATGATCTTCTTCAGAGCCATACGGCAAGAACAATGTTGGCGAACTCCGAATTTATCATTATGCTTAATCAGGCACCTACTGATCGTATCGAGCTTGCAAAGCTCTTGAATATTTCTGACAATCAACTTTCTTATATAACCAATGTAGGCGCAGGACACGGGCTAATAAAAGTAGGTTCAAGTCTTATCCCGTTTGCCAACAAATTCCCCAAAAACACAAAATTATATAAGTTAATGACTACAAAACCGGGCGAGGAAGTATAACACTCGCCAATTATACTTTGTGTCCGAATATGGAGGTGTTTTAATGGCAGATATAAAGACAAGGAATGCTGTCGAGGGCAGGGTTAAAACTATTGACAGAGCCCTTATAGCAGGACAGCATATAAAACAATCATACTTATCTACAAGAGATGAGTCGCTTCGATATGCTGGAACAAGTAAAAACACTGAAGTGGAGTATGCCACTAACCAAGTTGAACAAAAAGCAGAAGAAGTTGCCATGGATGGAGTGCATAAACTCAATAAAAGCGGACGAAATGGTTTTGATGTCACTAAGAGTAACATGAAAACCCGAATAAAAGAGTTAGAAGAAAAGAGGGACAAAAAGGCCGTTGAAAAACAAGCGGTCAGAGCTGACAATAAAAAAGAGAAAGGTGACGACGGAGGGACGATTAAGAGGTCTGCGTCAACAAGAAAGAGGATTGACAAGGCTTCAAAAAATAGAATAGTTAAAGATGCAAAGATAACAAAGTCCTCTCAAAAACCGATAAGAAAAATTAAGATAACTGCTAATGACACAAAACAAGTCGCAGAAACAACGCGGAAAACTGCAACTGTTTCTTCAAAGGTGACGAAAAAAACTGTACAAATTGCAAAGACTATTACTAAAGCAGTAGCAAAAGGCGTTAAAACTGCGACAAAAGCAACCGTTAAAACAGTAAAGGCAACGATATCAACAATAAAAAGTTTAGTTGCTGCCATTGCAGCGGGGGGTTGGGTGGCAGTTGTTGCTATAGTTGTTATTTGCCTAAGTGCTTTGCTCCTCGGTTCGGTGTTTGGAATTTTCTTTGCAGGAGAAGATACCGGTACGGGGCAAACAATACAGACCGTTGTTCATGAGATCAATTCCGATTATGATAATAAGCTTATGAGCATACGAGATAAGTCTTCTTATGATGTTCTTGAAATGAAGGGAAGCTGTGCTGTTTGGAAAGAGGTTCTCGCGGTATATTCTGTTAAAGTTAATACTGATCCTGACAATCCCCAGGAGGTTGTAACGATGAATGATGCCAAGAAAAAACTTCTGAAGACTATTTTTTGGGATATGAACAACATATCATCACGAACAGAGGACAAGCTTGAAACGGTTATAACAGAAACTGATGACGGAAACGGAAATATAGTTCAAATAAAAAACACAGAAAGAAGAACATATTTATATATTACTGTCTCGCACAAGACAGCATATGATATGGCATCAAAATATGGATTTAATCAGGAACAACGAAAATATCTGGATGAGTTGTTAAGTGATGAAAACAATTCTCTGTGGTCATCGGTTTTATACGGTACAAGCGGAGAAGATAATCAGATTGTAGCGGTTTGGCTCTCGCAGGTGGGCAGTGTTGGCGGTAGACCATATTGGTCTTGGTATGGTTTCAACAGCCGAGTTGAGTGGTGCGCGTGCTTTGTCAGTTGGTGTGCTAATGAGTGCGGATATATTGAAACAGGTATTATTCCAAAGTATGCCAGCTGTGTTAACGGAGTTCAATGGTTCAAAAATCGTGGGCAGTGGCTTGACGGATCTGCTGAACCTCTTCCCGGCATGATAATATTTTATGATTGGGGTAAACAGGGGCAATCGGGTCAACAGGATGGACGAGCTGATCATACGGGCATTGTGTGGAAAGTTGAGAATGGATATGTTTACACGATTGAGGGAAATTCCAGTGATCAGGTACGGCAGAGAAATTATGCAGTAGATTACAGTTCTATAATGGGATATGGGGTGATAAATTGATGGTTTCTTTCATAATTTGTTAAGGATTTTATAAGGGTGTTA
>ENA-OPIZ01000149-OPIZ01000149.1-human-gut-metagenome-genome-assembly--contig:-NODE-149-length-7241-cov-1.304898_pt1 | contig 7241 bp, 7 predicted proteins | sample MGYA00241409_ERZ501648 | MGnify/ENA primary metagenome ERZ501648 (study PRJEB25962, sample SAMEA2042298) | human gut metagenome | biome: human gut; feature: human-associated habitat; material: faeces...
AAAAAATATTTTCAAGCTGGCGTTATGGTTTTTGATTTAAAAAATCTACGAAAATTCAATTTCCAATGCAGATGATATGGAGGCCAGAACAGGCCTCAAGGTGCTTGCATCACTTCCTGTTGATGAGGCAGAGTATGATGGAGCAAAGTCAAAGAGAAGAAAAAACAAAAAAAAACAGTCATCTAAATCAGACGATAGCAAGAGTAAGAAGAGGGCAATTTAATGGAAACAGTAGTTATTAATCAGATAAAAGACCAGAGCTATACAATGAAGGAGTCTCTTCGAGCTCTTAAAACAAGCATCAGTTTCAGTGGAAAGGGTGTGAAGTCCATCCTCTTTACCAGCAGCTTGCCTAATGAGGGAAAGACAACCGTAGTTATGGATCTGGCTCGTTCGATGGCGGACTCTAAGAAGTCAGTCCTTGTAGTAGATACCGATATGCGTAAGTCAGTCCTTGTAGGACGAATCAGAGCGAAGCTGGAGAGCGGTGGAAAGATATACGGACTCTCACATTATCTCTCAGGTCAGGTATCTTTGGACAAAGTGATATATGCGACAAACATCAAGGGTGTGTTCATTCTTTTTGCAGGACATGAGGTACCAAATCCTACGGAGCTTCTTGAGACAGAGGAGTTTAAAGAGCTTATCGAGTTTGGAGAGAAGAACTTTGACTATGTGCTTGTCGATACTCCTCCTACAGGAGCTGCGATTGATGCGGCCGTAGTTGGTAAGAATGTAGACGGAGCAGTAATAGTTGCTGCCCAGAATGCTACAAGCAGCCGTGCAATCATCAATACAAAGCGTACACTTGAGGACTCAGGCGTCAAGATTCTTGGAGCTGTGCTCAATAAGTGCAGGTTTGAGGAGTCTAAGTATGGTCATTACTATGGAAACTATTATGGTAATTATTATGGCAATTATTATGGCAATTATTATGGCAGGGACGATGACGAAAATTAGCAGGCACAGACATATATGAATGACGGAGAATAGTGCAGATGAAAAAAAAGAAAAATATAATTATTACGGCAGTAATGATTGTACTTATTGCTATTATAGCGATAATACTTGTAAAGATTAACAGCAGTAATGTTAAGAATAAAGAAGCCAAAGACATAAAGCCGGGTACAGAGGCAGTTAAGACAAAAGCCGATACTCAGACTGAGGATGACAACATTACAGACAAATCAGGCATAGAGGAATTTGCACTATTTGGTGTTGACAGCCGCTCAGATCAGCTTGATAAAGGAACACGTTCCGATTCCATTATGATTGTCAGGGTTGATCATGATGCTAAGAAAATCCGCATGGTATCTATTTTCAGAGACTGTATGATGAATATTGATGGTCATGGATACCAGAAGGTGACACATGCACATGCGTTTGGCGGACCGGAGCTTGCAGTAGATACACTTAACAAAAATCTGGACTTAGACATAAAGAATTATGTTACAGTCAATTTCAATACAGTCGGTGAAATTATAGATGAGGTAGGAGGCATTGTACAGGATATTGATGCATCTGAGGCAAAGGTGATAAACGGATATATTGATGAGGTCAATAAGATTCGTGGAACAAGCTCATCCCATATTGATTCAGCCGGCACATATACACTGGATGGAACTCAGGCAGTTGCGTATTCCAGAATACGTTATACAGCTGGAGGAGACTATAAGCGTGCTGAAAGACAGAGAACAGTGCTGTTCAAGGTTTTTGAATCAGCTAAGCAGATGAATACAGCGGCAAAGATTAAGATGGTATCAGACCTGATTGGACATGTCAACACTAACTATAATACTGATGAGATTCTTTCAGTATTTAAAAATCTTGCAGACTATACAGTAGAGGATTCGACGGCGTATCCACAGGTGTTCTATGGTGGAAAGGTCGATGGTGCATGGGTTGAGGTGCCGACTACACTTGCAGACATGGCTACAGGAGTGCATCAGTTCCTTGAAGGTGATACAGGCTATACTCCTAGTGCAACTGTAAACGAATACAGCAGTGCATTATCAGGAAAAGTAAGCGGACCTAATAACGATTTAACAAACACAAATTTTGGGGATTAAATATGAACTTCAGACAAAATGGAGATAAGTACCTCATCACAATAGAAGTAATTGCACTGATAGTTGTGCTGGTATTTGGAGCAGTGCATTTTGTGATGCCGGGGAATAAGTCGAATAAGAAAATAACAGAAAGCCAGCAGGAGACACAGAATCCTACTCAGGAGACGGATGGAACTAAGCAGGTACAAGTTGATGGACAGCAGACAGCACCGGCATTTACTCCGTCAGATTCTGTCAGACGAAGCTGTCTTCTATGACAACAGAGGAAAAGGTAGCTCAGCTATTCATTACGAGACCTGAGGAGATTACAGGTGTATCAGAGTTCACTCAGGCCGGTAACAAGACAAAGGCAGCTATTGGTACATATCCTCTTGGTGGTTTTGTTTTCAGACAGGAAAATTTTTCAGGAGAGGCTGCAGTTACAAAGATGATGAGCAGTCTGCAGTCATTTTCGCAGGAGCGACTGGGCGTGAATCTGTTTCTTGCAATTGATGAAGAAGGTGGAGAAAGACTTCCTCTTGCTTCAGCTAATGGATATGAGGCACAGCAGGCACCATCACAGCTTGGAGATGCTGACGCAGCGGGCAGCAGTGCAGGAAAGATAGGCTCATATATGGCTACCAATGGTCTTAATATGAATTTTGGGCCGACAGCGGATATAGCATATGGTGATAATGCAGATAACGATACATATGCATTTGGCAGCGAGTCAGCGACTGTAGGTGACTGTGTTGCAGCACAGGTAAGCAGCTATAATAGTGCAGGAATCAATTCTGTAGCAAAGAGCTTTCCCGGAAAAGGAAAGGCTACTACAGATTCAGCGACAGGAATGCTCTGGATGACAGATAAGCTGGAAGATCTTGAGGCATCTGATTTTGTGCCATATCAGAAGGCAATTGAAGCAGGTGTTCCGGCAGTCATGATGGGAAATGTGATTTGCCAGAGTGTGACAGGAGAGGAAACCACGCCATGCTCTACATCAGCAGGTGCCGTAAACTATATGAGAACTACCATGGGCTTTAATGGCCTTTTGATTACAGATGATTTATCAGATGCATCTCTTAATAAGGTATGTACACAGGATGAGGCGGCTGTGGCAGCTGTTAAGGCAGGAATGAGCATGCTTTATGTTTCAACAGGCTTTGAGAGCAGCTATAATGCAGTGCTGTCTGCAGTTAACAGTGGTGAGATACCGGCAGAAAAATTAGATGATGCAGTTGGAAGAATTCTAACAACAAAAGGAATTTAATATATGCAAATAAAAGTAAATCCGTTATACTATAGAGTATAGCGGATTTTTGTTATATATTTTGTATATTTAAAGGAGAATTGTTGATATGTCAAATTGTTTCAATCCGGCAAATATTCTTTTGCCAAACGATGGTATAGATATGGAAAAATGGTCAGTTATCGCCTGTGACCAGTTCACAAGTCAGGCTGATTATTGGGATGCTGTGGAAAAGTATGTGGGCGATGCTCCGTCAACACTTAATGTGGTATTCCCTGAAATATATCTGGGAACAATTGCGAAACAGGAGAATGATTGCAATTCGTCAGGGGAAGGTGTCAAAAATGACAAAGAAACCGGCAGAAAAACAAAATGTGCTTCAATGACTGATGATGAGAGAATCAAATATATTAATACCACTATGGATACATATCTCACAGATGGAACCCTAAAGCAAGCGGTGGCAGATGGCTATGTGCTTGTTGAGCGTACTACGGAGTCAGGGGTGCGTCTTGGAATAGTAGGACTTATTGATCTGGATGACTATGATTTCGACCCGAAAAAGAAGACTCTCATCAGAGCAACAGAGGGAACAGTAATCTCACGTATACCTCCGAGAGTGAAAATAAGAGAGAATGCAGCTATTGAGCTGCCACATGTTATGCTGCTTGTTGATGATCCTATAGACAGACAAAAGATTGATGGTTGCCAGGGTGCTTCACAGGAAGATGCAGTAAATATAGCAGCTGTAAAGCATGGAATAATCGAGTATGTGTATGCCATCAGGGAGCTTGGGAAGGAGTATGCATCCGACATAAAGCTCTATGTCGGCTTTGCGGCGGAGCTCATGCAGGGAGGCGGACATATCCGCGGCTATGCTGTCGAGGGTGAGGCAGCAAGGCAGGTGACAGAGGCATTTGCAGCAAAACAGAATAGCTGTGGAGGCTTTTTATTTGCAGTAGGTGATGGAAACCATTCCCTTGCAACAGCGAAGACATGCTGGGAAAATATCAAAAAATCAGGAAAATTCACAGAGGAGCAGTTGAAAACTCATCCTGCAAGGCATGCTCTTGTGGAAATCTGTAATCTGCACAGTGAGGCGCTTGAGTTTAAGCCTATTCACAGACTGCTTACAAATGTTGATGTAAAGGACATGCTGTCGTTTTTCGAAGCTGAAATCACAAAACAAGGACTTGCGAGCACTGAGGGCGATGAGATAGTATTTGAGTATGTTGAATCAGGCGCTACCGAAATAAAGAATTCCGGAATTAATATCACAAATAGAGGTGACCGCCTCCCGGTTGAGATACTCCAGGGTATTTTAGACAAGTATCTTGAGACACATGACAATGTGGAAATAGACTATATCCATGGTGATGAGGCACTTCACGGACTGGTTAGGGAGACTAATGGATGTGGAATCTTTCTTCAGTCGATAGACAAGAGCACATTGTTCCCTGCAATAAATGCGGGCGGGGTGCTTCCTAGAAAGACATTCTCAATCGGAGAAGCGAATGAGAAGAGATATTATATGGAGTGTCATAAGATATCTTTGTAGCTTTGATTTATATACATATGTTATTTTTATCATATTTATAAACAATTGATTTTATGAAGTCGAATAATTTAACAAATAAGCTTATTTTACTACACAAACACATTTATTAAGTGTATAATATAAGAAAAATTTATTCACAAGGGGACAACAATGGGAAAATACTTTGGAACAGACGGCTTCCGTGGAGAGGCCAATGTCAATTTAACAGCAGAGCACGCATATCAGATTGGTAGATTTTTGGGCTGGTATTATGGAGAGCTTAAGAAGCAGAAGCAGCTCGATGAGCCGGCGAAGATAGTAATAGGAAAGGATACAAGACGTTCAAGCTACATGTTTGAGTACTCCCTTGTATCAGGACTTACAGCATCGGGAGCAGATGCATATCTATTACACGTTACCACAACTCCATCAGTGGCATATGTAGCAAGAACCGATGATTTTGACTGTGGTATCATGATTTCGGCAAGCCATAATCCATACTATGACAATGGAATCAAGCTTATCAACAGCAATGGAGAGAAGATGGATGAGGAGACAATTCTCCTTGTCGAGGACTATATAGACGGCAAGCTGCGCCTGTTTGGTCAGGAGTGGAAGGAATTGCCTTATGCACATAAGGATGCTATCGGATGTACAGTTGACTATGTAGCAGGCCGTAACCGTTACATGGGATACCTCATATCGCTTGGTGTCTACTCATTCAAGGGCATGAAGGTAGGTCTTGACTGTGCCAACGGAAGCTCATGGAACATGGCAAAGTCTATTTTTGAGGCACTTGGAGCAAAGTGCTATGTCATCAACAATGAGCCAAACGGTCTAAACATCAACAATAATGCAGGCTCTACACATATCGAGGGCTTACAGAAGTACGTGGTGGACAATGGTCTTGATGTAGGCTTCGCATACGATGGAGATGCAGACAGATGTCTCTGTGTAGACGAACTGGGCAATGTAATCACAGGAGACCATATCCTCTACATATATGGAAAGTACATGAAAGAGAGAGGAAAGCTTGATAACAATACTGTTGTCACAACTGTTATGTCAAACTTTGGACTCTATAAGGCCCTTGATGAGCTTGGAATCGGCTACGCAAAGACTGCAGTAGGTGATAAATATGTATACGAGTACATGCAGCAGAACGGCTGCCGCATCGGCGGAGAGCAGTCAGGACATATCATCTTCTCTAAGTATGCATCAACAGGTGATGGTATCCTTACCAGCCTTAAGATGATGGAGGTCATGATGGCGAGAAAACAGAAGATGAGCCAGCTCTGTGAGGGGCTTAGTATCTACCCACAGGTACTTCAGAATGTGCGTGTGGCTGACAAGGCCGAGGCACTTGCAAATCCTGAGGTTCAGGCGGCTGTCGACCAGGTTACTGCAGAGCTTGGCGATACAGGACGTATACTTGTGCGTGAGTCGGGTACAGAGCCTGTTATCCGTGTCATGGTTGAGGCAGAGAGCGAGGAAATCTGTCAGAAATATGTGGATATGGTTGTTGCAAAATTAAAATAAAGGTTAATGCCAAAGATAATACACGTAATATACAAAAGCTGTGTGAGAATATCATGCAGCTTTTGCTGTTATCAGGGTTCATAAATGAGTGAATTAAGATAAATTAAGTGGATATAATTTAATCTGTAGAGAGAATAGTAATTAAATTCTGCCGGAGGAAATAGTCTATGCCTGAAATCTTAATTATTTTTATATTATGTGCCGGTATTATTGTAATTGGCATAATATTGTGTATAATTATTAAAGTGAGTCATATGTCTGATGACGAACAGAAAAAGGACGATGAACGACAGCTGGAGTTCATTCGTGCCTACAAGGAGCATAAAAAAGGACATTGAGTTTAAAGGATTATATAATAAGAGACATACAGGAAAAGTTCAAATATCTTCCGTCAGCGGTATATTTGGCTTTAATCTGCATTGCGATGTATATTTTTGTGTGTCTGCTGCGATATCTTTTCACAATGAGAGAGGTATCACAGGCAGATGAGAGAAGAAAAAAGATAGTGGGCAAAATCTGGCATATGCTGTTCTGCGGCACATTTGTGGCCTATATGTATACGCTTATAATGATAGTGTATTATTCAAGGGAGCCGGGAAGCAGAACCGGCGTCGATATGGTGCTGTGGAGCACATGGGGCATGACACTTCAGATGCACGCTTATTTTATAGAAAATATAGTATTGTTTATACCATTTGGGCTTTTGTTTCCACTGGTTTTTAAAAATTGGATGAGATGGTTTACAATACCTGTTGGTGCTTTTATAAGCGCAGCAATTGAGTACACGCAGCTGGTTACCGGCAGGGGATATTGTCAGCTTGATGATTTTGTGACAAATACGGCAGGATCAGCAATCGGATTTTTTATT
>ENA-OPIZ01000152-OPIZ01000152.1-human-gut-metagenome-genome-assembly--contig:-NODE-152-length-7213-cov-1.376502_pt1 | contig 7213 bp, 5 predicted proteins | sample MGYA00241409_ERZ501648 | MGnify/ENA primary metagenome ERZ501648 (study PRJEB25962, sample SAMEA2042298) | human gut metagenome | biome: human gut; feature: human-associated habitat; material: faeces...
AGGCCGGTGAGGGCTGCTACAAGATACTGGGCGGCGGCATCGATGCAGGCGAGACCAACGAGGTTGCGCTGGCACGGGAGGTGCGCGAGGAGGCAGGGCTTCTTGTCGTGCCGGAAAGCATCAGGGAGTGCGGCAAGGTCATAGAAAAGAGACGCGATATATTTGAGGCTGACAAGATATATTACTGTCACACCTACGTGTATTTCTGTGATGTGAAGGACGAGCATGTGGCAGCACAGATGACAGACAGCGAGATAAGGCTTGAGTATCATCTGTCATGGGCTACGCCGGATGAGATAATAAAGGCCAACAGCGCTTTTCTTGATAAAGAATGGATAGCAAGAGACACTAAGATTGTTGAGTTGATAAAAGAAATGTGTTAAAATAATGCCTGGATGTAAATCCGGGCATTTAATATAAGGAGAAGCAGTATAAATGGATAAAAATAAAATCAAAAATAAATCAAAGGATGATCCGGCCTTCACTCTTGAGGTGCAAAACCCGGAGGTTGAGGCGCTGATGACACAGTATTCAAGCGACAAAAAGGCGGAGACGCTCAATAAGCTCATTGAAAAATGCACTAAGAGCAGATTCCTGGTACCTGCAAATGTCGGAGAGAACAACAAGCCGATTCCGCTATTTATTAAAAACGGTGAGGGAGAGGCTTTCATGCCGATTTATACCTCAAAGGCACAGCTTTCTAAGGATCATCCGTCACCATGCATTGTAAATATGCCGTTTCTTGCAGTCAACAATATGGTGGCAAATAAAGAGTCAAAGATTAATGGCATCGCATTCAACCCGTTCACTCACAATCTGATTTTCAAAAAGCCTCTTGTAGAAAAGATTGAGGCAGTGGAAAAGGCCAGAAGAGAGGGACATCCTACATCACCGACAAAGGGCAAGACTGTACAGATGACAGCAGAGCAGTATGTCATCTTCGAGCGTATGCAGTATGAGCATATTTTCCTGCCGGCGAAGATGTTTGAGGGCGGAAAAGAGTTCATGGACCGACTTGCCGATGAGAAGGAAAAGTTAATAGATGAGCTGTACGAGGAGGCATATCAGCAGAAGCGTATGTATCCATATATGGAGGAGGATTTCTCTGTTATGTCTATGCAGATTTCTGATACGCTTAATGTCACCAGAGTTGATTTCCCGACAAGGGATATGGCTCCAAACTGCGCAATCCGTGCTTATCTCGTGTGGGATGATGCTGCGTCACAGGGCAGATATTTTGTAATTGATGCGAAGGGCGATAAAACTACTGAGCTGGCTGAGATTACAGAGGATTACAAGCGTCTTGGATATGGAGCTGCACCGGTTGAGGGTGCTGAGCTTCAGACTGTTCTTGACCTGGTTAAGAAAAGTGCAGAGGAACAGAATTAGAAAAGTAATGTAGGGCAGGATATATAAAGGAGGTCGTGTATGAAGGAGTTTTTAGGCAGAATCAAGGCTGATTTTCTATTGTCATCAGTGCTTTGTATAGCGCTGGGACTGGTGTTTATCATATGGAGAGCTTCGGTGCTCACGATTGTGGCCAATGTGCTTGCGGTGGTGCTTATCATCATCGGAGTGGTCTATATGTGCAGCTATTTTTTGAATATAGTCACGAATGGTTTTTCAGCGATGCTGGGGCTTGTGGTTTTGGCAGTGGGTATATGGTTTCTGGTACAGCCAAAGGTTGTGGTGAGCCTGATACCTATAGTCATCGGTCTGGTGCTCATTTTTCACAGCATCAGGAGCATTATTGAGGCAGTGGATGCCAGAAAATACGGTTACGGAGGCTGGAGTGTCGGCCTGATTTTTTCAATAATCAGTCTGATTTTTGGAATAATCTGTGTGACAAATGCATTTGATGTAATGAAGACAGCTACTGTTGTTGTCGGAATCATATTGATTTTCAACGGAGTGTCCAATATCTGGATTACAAGCCGTGCCACAAAGGCTGAGAGCTCTTACAACAAGCAAAAGGAGTATGAGGCAACGTTTGTCGAGGACAGAAAAGAGGACAATTAAGCGTAACAGAAAGGCGACAGAATGCGTCGGATGGAGTTTAAGATGGAGAGACCCGGACTTACCAAGGTCGGTGACCATCTGAAGGTAACAGAGAGCAAGCTTCCGACTTCATATTATTATACGATAGAGCATGCAATTGCCATGTCGGGAAACTACGTGGTCAGCGAGAGGCTCAAAAGCCGCGAGGGCGATGTCGTGGATGGGGGGGGGAGGGGGAGGGGCTAATTTGTCACGATGGAGTTTGATGAGTAATGACACAGCAAGGTAAGAATGCAATAGATCTGGTGCTCGCTGAGAGCCTTATAGAGCTTTCGGCGAAAAAGCCAATCGATAAGATTACAATTAAAGAGATAACGGACAAGGCCGGAGTTATCCGCCCCACGTTTTACAATCATTTTCAGGACAAGTACGAGCTGATAGAGTGGATTATCAAAAACGAGCTGCTTGAGCCCATCAAACCACTGCTCAATGCCGGAATGATTTTTGAAGCGATTGTGCTGATGCTCAATAATATCTCGGCAAACAGTGTTTTTTACAAGAAAGCATTAAAGCTGGAGGGGGCTGTGACGTTTAATCAGATTGCCATGAAGTGCGTCTGCGAGATGTTTATGAATATCATAAACGAAAAGAGTACAGGAAAGAAATCCAAATACCGCTGGCTCACACCGGAGGTGATTTCTACATATTATGCGCAGTCGTTGTGCTTTATCACGGAGGGATGGATAGCCCAGGGCATGGATGACATCGAGCCGAAGGAGATGGCTGAGGCATACATGTATCTGATTACACGCTCTATGGATGATATACTAAGTGAGCTGTAGAGGACAATTGTCATGGAAAATGACGGCTTAAGCAAACTCATAAAGCAGAATCATAAAGAGGCATGTGTTCATATAAATATGAAAATGCTGTGAAAAAGTGTCAGAAATCAAATACAATATCATATATGTGTCATATCGGATATACAAATTGATGGATTTGTATATCTCACATGACAAATCGAAGAGATTGAATATTTATTTATTCGGTCTTTTTTTTTATACTTCAATACGAAAAAAAGAAAGAGTGGTGAATCTAATGATTAAATTTGGAAAAGGAGTCGTAAAATATCGTGTGCTGATACTGATAGTTGCATTTGCACTGCTTATACCGTCGGGCATCAGCTTTATCAACACGAGAATCAACTTTGATATCCTTTCTTATCTGCCAAGCCAGATAGAGACTATGAAGGGTCAGGATATCATGGTAGATGAGTTTGGAACCGGAGCGTTGTCATTTGTGATCTTAGAGGATATGAAGGATCAGGACATAGAGACTCTGGCAGATGACATAGAGGACCTTAAGGGTGTAAATGATGTCATCTGGTACGGAACAATCGCTGATTCCACATTGCCAAGAGAGGCAATTCCGGATGAGGTGTACGACGCATTCAACAACAAGGATGCAAACAGCCAGCTCATGCTTGTCACCTACAGTGACACAATGGGTTCGGATGAGACAATGGAAGCCGTCAACAAGATGGATAAGATGGTGAAAAACCACTGCTTCGTAGCAGGAATGGCAGCGGTCAACGCAGATACAAAGACACTTGTTATGCAGCAGGCTCCTATATATGTCATCATAGCAGCATTGCTTTCAATGCTTGTCATGGGAATTACAATGGATTCAATAATTGTTCCGATGTTATTCCTCCTAAGCATAGGAATGGCTATTATCTATAACCTGGGAACAAACTTTATACAGGGACAGATTTCATACCTGACACTGGCACTGACAGCAGTATTGCAGCTCGCCGTAACAATGGATTACTCGATTTTCCTCTGGCACAGCTATCAGGAGCAGATAGACAGATATGACGGAGACAAGAAGCGAGCCATGGCACATGCCATTTCCCACACAATTGTCTCAGTAACAGGAAGCTCAATTACAACAATCGCAGGCTTCGTAGCCCTCTGCTTCATGAGCTTTACACTTGGACTTGACCTGGGAATCGTAATGGCAAAGGGCGTTGTATTCGGAGTTATCGGATGTGTAACAATTCTCCCTGCACTGATTCTTGCATGTGATAAGGCAATCGAGAAGACAAAGCACAAGATTCTTATGCCGGATGTTTCCAGGATTGCAAGCTGGGTAACAAATCATTATAAGATACTTGCAGTGATTTTCATCGTAGTGCTCATCCCGGCAATATACGGATACACTCATGATCAGGTCTACTATGACCTTGCAGGAACCATGCCTGACAGTGCATACAGTAAGCAGGCCAATGAAAGACTCGACAAGGAGTATGCTATGGGTGCCACACATATCATCATCGCGCCGAGCGATATGTCAAAGGCAGACAGCATAAGCATGATAGATGATATCAAGAAGGTCGATGGAGTAAAGCTTGCGGTATCACTTGACTCAATACTTGGACCTACAATACCGGATGATATGGTGCCGGATGAGGCAAAGGAGATATTCAAAAACGGTGATTACCAGATGATGCTTGTTTCATCAAAATATGCGACAGCATCTGATGAGGTAAACAACCAGATTACAGAGATTAAAAAGATAGTAAAGAATTACAGCGAGGACGCAATGCTTATCGGTGAGGCACCTTGTACAAAGGATCTTATCACTATCACAGATACAGACTTCAAGCGTGTAAGTGCAGTATCAATCGTATTGATATTCCTTATCATCCTCGTAGTATTCAAATCGGTATCGCTTCCAATCATACTTGTAGCGGTCATCGAGTTTGCAATCTTTGTAAACATGGGAATTCCGGGATTTACAGGAACGAAGCTTCCGTTTATCGCGAGCATCGTAATCGGAACCATACAGCTTGGTGCAACGGTTGACTATGCGATACTTATGACCACAAAGTACAGAAAGAACAGATACACCGGAATGGACAAAAAGCCGGCAATCACAAAGGCACTTGCAGATTCGACAAACTCAGTTATTGTCAGTGCACTCTGTTTCTTCGCCGCAACCTTTGGTGTAGGACTTTATTCAAACATTGATATGATCAGTTCTATCTGTATATTGCTTGCACGAGGCGCAATCATCAGTATGTTTGTAGTAGTATTTATACTTCCGTCAATGTTTATGATTTTTGACAAAGTAATATGTGCCACAAGCGCAGGCTTTAAAAACAAGAACCTGACAGCTTAGTAATCTGATTAATCATAAATGAGGGATAAAATACTTTTTGACCCTCATAACATAAAAATATGACCTCAAAAACAAAATCGGGAGGAATAAGACATGAAATTACCAGAATTGAAAGAAAAGTTAAAAAGTAAATATATTGTCCGTGTTGTAGCCGGAGTCCTCACAATAGCACTTGTAGGTACAGGAATCGGAGCAACAGCGGTTTTTGCAGAGAAGAACAGCACTGCAGTCACAGCCGAGGCAGACAGCACAACAGGAAGCAGCAAGGATGCTGATGACATAGCAGATAAGCTCATGGACAGCGTATCATTAAAGGATAACGATGCAGACAAGGACGAGAGCGTATACCTCATCTCAGATGCAAACGGCAACGTAAACAAAACAATCGTAGTAGATCACCTTAAAAATAAAGATAAAAAGGATACCTTGGATGATGCTTCAAACCTTTCAGATATCGAGAACGTAAAGGGCAAGGAAAAATTCACACAAAGCGGTGACAAGCTCACCTGGCAGGCCGGTGGCAAGGACATTTACTATCAGGGCACAGCAACAGAGGAGCCACCTGTAACACAGAAGGTTACATACTACCTCGATGGAAAAGAAATCTCACCTGAGGACCTTGCGGGAAAATCAGGAAAGGTCAAAATCCGTTTTGACTACACAAACACCACATCATATACAGAGACAGTAAACGGTGAGAAGCAGACAGTTTCCGTACCATTTGCAGCAATAACAGGACTTGTACTCGGTGATGGCTTCGAGAATATCGAAGTGACAAACGGCAAGGCTGAGGTAAGCGACTCATCAAGCGTAGTGCTCGGCTATGCACTTCCGGGCTTAAAGGACAGCCTCGGAATCAAGGACGGAGATCTTGATGGCGATGTAAATATCCCTGAATACATGGAAATGACAGCAGATGTGGAGAATTTCTCAATGCCTGCAGCCATGACCTTCGTGGTAAACGCATCTGATTATGTAAGCACAGACGGAATTGACACATCAGACCTCGATGACATGATAAATGACTTAAAGGATGCCTCAACACAGCTTCAGGATGGTTCAAAGACACTGGCAGAGGGTACTGACACACTTGCTGACGGACTTTCAACATTGCAGAGCAAGCTCGGCACATTCGCATCAGGAGTTGGCACACTGCAGAGTGGACTTAAGACATATACTGATGGTGTTAGTACATTAAGTGGTGGACTGAATACACTTGGAAACAGTACAGGTGCATTAGTTGATGGAGCAGATAAGCTTAATAGCGGAGCAGGCCAACTTGCAAGTGGAAGTGCAACACTTAAGGATGGCTTGAAATCATATACGGATGGAGCAAGTCAGTTAAATACAGGCTTGAACCAGCTTAATGACAACACAGGAAGTCTTGCAACAGGTGTGACCAGCCTTAATGATGGGGCAAAAACGCTTTCGGATGGTATTAATGCTGCAAACAAGGGCGCAGCAGGAGTATCTGCAGGTGCAGCACAGCTAAAGACAAGTATTGATACGGCAAAAACAGGAGCTGATTCTCTTGCAGCAGGAGCAAAGCAGGTTGATGAAGGAGTTGGTCAGTTGACACAATCTTTATCAGATATGCCTGAAACAATCAAAACCAATATAAATAAAACTCTGGAACCACTGAATGAATTAAATGTCGGAACATTATTTAAAACTCTTGGATATATTGATACAGATAAGATTACAGCAGACAATGTATCAGCAGCAGCGGATGCAGCAGTAAACAATGCAAGAGATATAATAGATGCTTTGACTAATATGCAGAATCAGAATCCATCTGCAACTTATAATCAGATACTTGTTGGTCTGTCTCAGGGAAAAGGTGCTGTATCAGTATATTCTGCCGTGAACCAAAGTATAACAGACAGTGCTTCCACAGTGCAAGCTTTAAAGGATGGCTCAGCAAAGGTATCAGATGGTGCGTCATCATTAGATGCTGGTTTAGGACAGTTGTCAGATGGAGCATCTGAGTTGTCAAGCGGAGCTTCTGATTTAGCAAAAGGAACTACACAGC
>ENA-OPIZ01000165-OPIZ01000165.1-human-gut-metagenome-genome-assembly--contig:-NODE-165-length-6872-cov-1.479243_pt1 | contig 6872 bp, 6 predicted proteins | sample MGYA00241409_ERZ501648 | MGnify/ENA primary metagenome ERZ501648 (study PRJEB25962, sample SAMEA2042298) | human gut metagenome | biome: human gut; feature: human-associated habitat; material: faeces...
CCGGATTCTCCGACAGGCAACTGGTGGAACATCTGAACGGGAACATACACTACCAGATTTTCTGTGGAATTATGATTCCCCCGTCCCTTCCCATAACCAACTTCAAGATAGTCAGTGCCATCCGTAATGAGATAGCATCCCGCCTTGACATTGATTCTTTCCAGGAGCTCCTGGCTTCACACTGGAAACCTTATCTTGATAACCTTCACGTCTGCATGACCGATGCCACATGCTATGAAAGCCACATGCGTTTTCCTACGGACATGAAACTCCTTTGGGAAAGCCTCGAATGGCTCTACAGGCATATATGCCGGCATTGCAGGGAGCTGGGCATAAGGCGTCCGCGCAACAAATACAGGAATGTGGCGGAATCCTATCTGTCCTACTGCAAGAAAAGAAAGAGGAGAGCTTCAAGGGCAAGAATGCTTAAGCGCCGTATGATCAAGCTTCTTGAAAAGCTCCTCAGTCAAAGGGATGGGATCCATAGCGAGTACGGTGCTTTACTCCGATATACCCAGGATTATCATAAGCGTCTTTCCATCATCAGAAAGGTGCTTGTACAAGAAAAGGAAATGTTTGAAGGGCGGAAAGTCAGTGACCGCATCGTCAGCATTGACCGTCATTATGTACGTCCCATCGTCAGAGGCAAGGAAACCAAGTCCGTCGAGTTCGGTGCAAAGGTCAATAATATACAGATAGACGGCATATCGTTCATCGAACACCTCTCGTTCAAGGCATTCAATGAGGGTATACGCTTGAAGGACTGTATCCGCATGCAGCAGAAGCTTATGAATGTAAGGGTAAGATGTGTGGCTGCCGATTCCATATATGCCAATAATGCCAACAGAAAGTTCTGTACAAAATATGGAATATCCACATCCTTTGTACGCAAGGGAAGGGCGGCCAGGGATGAATCCTTGAGAAAGGTTCTCAGAAGTGAACTGTCAAAAGAAAGGGCCACCCGACTTGAAGGCAGCTTCGGCACACAGAAGCAGCATTACTCACTCTCAAGGATAAAGGCACGGAACAGGAAGACGGAAATCCTTTGGATTTTCTTTGGAATACATACAGCCAATGCGGTATGTATGATAGAAAAGGTCGAAAAGAAAAAAAAGAAAGGCAGCATAATCTGACTAAAATAAGAGGAAAAGAGGAGAGGTTTTAACTTCCCCTAAAAAATATATGTACATAATGCATGGGTGGGAAGAAAAAATAAGAATATGTAAATAATGTTCTATGAAAAAGATAGAAGACTGGGAGAATTGAACGAAAAAATCAAGAGAAAAGCTCACGTAAAGTAAAACTTTTTTCTTAATTTAGAAGAAAGAGGAACATTTACTGAATATCCATAAATAGAGTTAGAGTATGGATGGGGTAATTACAAAACAATCAGAAGAATATATTATGATAATGAGGATGCTTAGAAAATGCTCAAAGGAAATTCTTGAATTTCAGAATTTGCAGGTTCCTGTAGCTAATGAGGTTTATATGACTGGTGAGCAGGTATGTAGTATGTTACATATATCAAGCAGGACTTTGCAAAAGTTGCAGGATGAAAAGGGGATAGCTTATACTGTTATAGGTGGCAAGTTCCTTTATCCTCTTTCCAAATTGCAATCGGTATTGGAAAAAAATTATAGAAGTTATCTTCGTTAAATCAAGTGATGAATTTGTATTTATACTGCTTTTTTCGTATATTTGCAAAAGTAAGTAAAAGTGTAACAGGAAGAAAGTTGCAGCATATATGCGGTGAATTATGCGGTGTCATAGGAATTGAGGATTTATGTAAGATGCTGATAATGAGTAAGGAACCTTAAAGTTAATCGTTCCCTGTCTCTCCGCTGAACTAACTGGATAATGAATAGGTAAGTCTCATAAATTCAACGATTTGTGGGACTTTTTTTATTCCATTATCTCTGCCCTATCGGATATTATTTAGCCCTTTATAGAATAAGAATTTATACTTTAGTTTTGACTGAACTTCAGTATATATGTGCAATTTTAGAACAAATAATCTAAAAATGATTTTCTTTTGTAACTTAGCATAATATTTAAAACAAATATGGTAAAAGCTACAAAAGATAATAGGCCTTTTTCAAGTGGTGTGTTTGATTTAGAGGAGTTCAATATTTATACAAAGGTAATTGATTTGCCTCTTGACGGGATTCCGACATATCTAGAAGAAGGGATAAATGGAGTTTGTAGGGAGGGTTTTGGTTTTTTACCGGAGGCTCTGCTCTTTTTAATGTGTTTTCTAATAAACGCAGGGTTGTGAAGAATGATTTGATAACTATTTTTCCTTATCAGTTGGCAAGTATAACCGAAATCAGTACAGACTTTGCCGTTATTTTCTTTAAAGTACCAAAGAAATTGTTTATGGATACCATTAATGGGCTGGGTAGGCTTACACTTGACTATTTTTTCTATATGAGGAAATATTATAGCTCTCCGCTCAGTGAAGAAGAGTATAAGCGCTTTGTTCATTTCTGTCATATATTGTCATGCCGTGTAGATTTATCTTGTGCCTTTCTTAGGAGGGAATCGGTGATGTATTTATTGAGGGTTTATTATTGGGACTTGTATGTGGGCTATAAGAGTAACCCCAAGGCTATGGCTTCCGTGAAGTTTGTACGTAAAGAGAAGCAGGTTTTTGAATTCTTTTATTTGGTTATAGAGTATCATACTATAAGTCGTGATGTGGCATTTTATGCAGATAAGATGTGTATCTCACCTAAATATCTGACAATGTTAATAACAGATAATACTGGTCGTTCGGCTAAAGAGTGGATTGTGGAATATACCATACTTGAGATAAAAGTCTTATTGAAAGACTCCAATCTTGAAATAAAGGAAGTGGTTTCACGAACTAATTTTCAATCGAATTCTACGATGACACGTTTTTTTCGTAAGCATACAGGAACTACTCCGCCAGAATACCGCGAGAGAATGTTTGTCTGATATTTGGATAATTTGTACTTATACCAAAAGGCAAGAAAGATATGAAAGAATATCTTAAAATAATAGATGAAATAATCGCTCTTGTGGGGTTACATTTAATTCCCAAATTTGTTAATCTATATCAAGGCCAGGTTGACATAAGATGTGAGGAAAATGATACTGGAGTCTTAATTAATATTATTGTGTCTTTACCAGATAAAAATGAACTGCAGGCTTTGCAAAATCAAGTTGGTATGGACTCACTACAAGCCAAACAGATCTTAGAAGGAATATTAAAATTGGAGAAAATGGATTCATGCAAACCATTGGAAAACAGACAACTGGAATTGAAACGAATTTGGCTTAACAAGCTTGTTTCAGTGTTGGAAGAGCATATGGAAAATACAGAGTTTAATGTTGCTATGCTCTGTCAACTGTTGGGAATGAATCGAAAACTGTTGTATCGAAAGATTAAACAGTTGACGGGGGTTACTCCAGTAAGCCTTATTCGGCGTGTTAGGATGATAAGAGCCGCTACACTTTTATTACAAGGCAGATTCACTGTATCGGAAGTAATGTATATGGTAGGCTATTCCAATCCTTCTTATTTTTCCAGGTGTTTCATGGCAGAATATAATATTTCTCCAAGTCAATATGCAATAATTCAAAAAAAAACAGGTGGAGCGTCCGAATAAGGGGGCACTCCACACATGATTCATTGTCTTTTGTTCTGTTATTTTTTATACCAATCCTTACAGTCATTTCCCATTGATTTTGCCCATGTAGCAAAACCGGGATATTGGCTGTCAATTCTGTTCCTTTCTGTTACCGGGGTAAACCCTAGCATCGGTATATCGATAGCAAATGGATATGCTCCTTTACGGTCGATATAGTAAGCATCATCATTGCTGCCAATCAATGACTGATTGGCATAAGCTGTAGCTTTGTGTTTGGGCAGATGAACCTCTGTGCGATTCTGTTCTCCTTGTGAATATTTTACGATGATGTATGGATTATAGGACAATAGCTGATTCTTTAGGAAAGAACCGTTGAATTCTCTGGTGACTACATATTTATTGCCTATATTCTGTTTGGCATTGGACATTACGATAATGGACGAAGTCTCTTTTTCCAATATTGCACCTTCCGGCAAAGTGATTTTATCGCCAATTTGTGCTGCATCTATCTGATAGGCAAATGCGTTAACATATGTAGCGCCATCATGTACCGGAGTGAATTCGTCAACGATCTTCGTTACTATATTCTTTTTGTCGAAATAGACTTTGCGTTCGTATTCTACAATTACGTCATTCATGTCATAATCGCCACCGGAAGGCCAAATATCTTCGAATGCCAGTGTGCCGGTAACATTTTCATCTTCATCGGGTTTGGGTTCTTCTTTATCACCTTCATCGGGAATAGACGGCCTTTCAGGATCGTCAATAGAACTTCCCGGAGTAGCATCTACATAAAATAAAAGGTCACAGTAGCTTTGATTTACACCATCTTCTGCTCCAAGAATCGTCTTGCCGCTTTTTTGGTCTTTAACAGAGACAAAGGCCGACATGTTGTTTTGGGGATTGGAAGTGCGAAGATTTGAATTGTATGGATTATATAAATCAGGCAATTTAAGATAATCTTCTAAATTATTTCCATAACCGTTCTTAAAACCGTCGGCATAAAGAAACCAGCCTACTGTATATCCTGCTGGGAATGTATCATGGGCTTGGCCGTCTTCATCGAAGTAAAGCAGACGAACTTTATTCCCGGATTCTAAAATCAATATTTGGCCGCCATACCAGTCAAAAGACACATTGGGGAATATAATGTATTTCCTCACTTGGTCTACATCGACGGACGTTCCGGTTTTATAAAAATAATATCCGAAAGTATTGTTATAACTTGCACTTCGATTGAGAAAAATGAGATTCAATGCGGTGTTGTCCTCCTTTATCGAAATATTGATAGTTTTTCCATTACCAAGTAATTTTGAATTGTCTTGTCCTCCTTTATTGAAAAATGTTTTCATCCGGTCTGTCAAATCCAAAATACTTTCATTACCAATATTTTTTTCCTTTGTCATATATTGGCTGGTGAGGTGACCTCCTTCTCCCCAATAGCACAGTGAGTATAGATTTTGGGATTTGTTTACTAAATAAGGTACATCAGACGAAGCGCGAGTGACAGACTTTGTTTTAGGATTTGATTTTGCCGACATGTCAAAAATGACAGCATTGTCTTTAATTTCAAGTTCTATGCATCCCGGCAATCCCCATGTCGCAGTATATAAATAAACTTTATTAAGATAGGTAGGAAGCTGCATTTTTCCCTCATACTTACCGCTGTTGTCGGTATAGGTTTTGAACAAGGCTTCTATACCCTCTTTCTTTATCGGCGTACCTTCCACTGTTTCCATCGGATTTTCACCGTAAATTTCTATCAAAGGAGTAAACCCGTAAATGTCATAGTTGACAGAAAGCCGGACATCACTGCGCATCTCAAAGCCGAAATATTTATCCGGGTCAGGAAGAGGTTCTTTTTCACGATTCGGGTCGTATATGTTTTTCTCCATACAACCTGTCATAAGGCCTGAAAGTGCAAGCACTAAAATGAAAGCCCCAATGCTAATTAAGCGGTTTTGTTTCATAAGATATAAAAATGTTATGTTAATTTTATTTGTATGTATTTTTGATTAGTTACTTGCTCTTTAAATACCCGATACATTTTATTATGCAAATTTAGTCTGTATTGCTCAAACTCATTGATACAAAATTGACAAAAGAATGATAGAAAAAGGACAGTTGATTTTTTTTGTATATCCATGTGATAGTTTGTCGGGAGTGTCTTTTTGTTCTTCCTTTATTGGATTTTACCCTCTTTTCAGTATATTTGCGCTCGGCGTTTTAAGAATATTATCTTTGAGCCGATTCCAATACTAAACTAGATAGAATTAATGGAGAAAATAAATGCAGTAATTACGGGAGTGGGAGGGTATGTTCCTGACTATATTCTGACCAATGAAGAAATATCCAAAATGGTAGATACGACAGATGAGTGGATAATGGGGCGTATCGGTATAAAGGAAAGACGTATCTTGCACGAAGAAGGATTGGGGACTTCGTTTATGGCCCGTAAAGCTGTAAAACAATTAATGCAACGTACAAAATCTAATCCTGATGATATTGATTTGGTGATTGTGGCCACTACAACGGCCGATTATCATTTTCCTTCAACAGCATCCATATTATGTGAGAGAGTAAAGCTTAAGAATGCTTTTGCTTTTGATATGCAGGCTGTTTGTAGTGGCTTTTTGTATGCATTGGAAACTGGAGCCAATTTTATCCGTTCGGGAAAATACAAGAAGGTCATTGTAGTAGGGGCTGATAAAATGTCGTCGGTGATTGATTATACCGATCGTGCCACTTGTCCGATTTTTGGTGACGGTGCTGCCGCTTTCATGCTGGAACCCACCCGGGAAGATATGGGAGTAATGGATGCCGTATTGAGAACAGACGGGAAAGGTCTGCCCTTCTTACATATCAAAGCGGGAGGCTCCGTATGTGCTCCATCTTACTATACACTGGACAATCGGATGCATTATATTTATCAGGAAGGACGTACAGTCTTTAAATATGCTGTGGCCAATATGGCGGATGCTTGTGAGGCGGTCATGGAGAGGAATCACTTGGCGAAGGAGGACATTGACTGGGTGATTCCCCATCAGGCAAACATGCGTATAATTACTGCAGTTTCGCAACGCTTGGGAGTATCTCCCGAAAAGGTAATGGTCAATATAGAACGGTATGGAAATACAAGTGCCGGCACGCTTCCATTGTGTGTATGGGATTTCGAGGATAAGCTGAAAAAGGGGGATAAACTGATTTTTACAGCATTCGGAGCAGGATTTGCTTGGGGGGCTATTTACGTGATGTGGG
>ENA-OPIZ01000170-OPIZ01000170.1-human-gut-metagenome-genome-assembly--contig:-NODE-170-length-6763-cov-1.118217_pt1 | contig 6763 bp, 5 predicted proteins | sample MGYA00241409_ERZ501648 | MGnify/ENA primary metagenome ERZ501648 (study PRJEB25962, sample SAMEA2042298) | human gut metagenome | biome: human gut; feature: human-associated habitat; material: faeces...
GCAGGCTCTTCGTATTTTAAGACTTATGGGTAACACAACATCTAAGAAAGTTACTCCTTCTGTAGGCGCTGAACAGGAATACTTCATCGTAGACCGAGAGAAATATTTACAGAGAAAGGATCTTATCTTCTCTGGCCGTACTTTATTCGGAGCTATGCCTCCTAAGGGTCAGGAACTTGATGATCACTACTTTGGTTCTATCCGTGAAAGAATCGCAGCTTTCATGAAGGATGTTAATGAAGAATTATGGAAGCTTGGTGTATCTGCTAAGACACAGCATAACGAAGTTGCTCCTGCACAGCATGAGATTGATTTCAAGTATGAGGAGGCACTTCATACCGCCGACAATATCATGACCTTTAAGCTTGCTATAAAGACAATCGCAAAGCGGCACGGACTTTTTGCCAGCTTCATGCCAAAGCCAAAGCATGGTGTGAGCGGCTCTGGAATGCATATCAACATGTCACTTTCAAAGGATGGTGTCAATATATTTGACAATGAGGAGGATAAGCTTGGACTTAGCAAGGAGGCATACTACTTCATAGGCGGTATCATGAAGAATATGAAGGGCATGACGGTCATCACCAATCCGATTGTCAATTCATATAAGCGCTTTGTGCCGGGCTATGAGGCACCGATTTATATCACCTGGTCAGCTACAAACAGAAGTCCGCTTATCAGGATCCCTGCAGCAAGAGGTGAGGGAAGGAGAGTGGAGCTTAGAAACCCTGATCCTTCAGCAAATCCGTATCTGGTTCTGGCACTGTGCCTGGCAGCAGGACTTGACGGCATAAAGAACAAGATACAGCCGGATACAGAGCTTCGTGAGAATGTATTTGAGCTCACAGAACAGGATAAAAAGAGACTCGGAATTGAATCACTTCCTGCGGATTTACATGAGGCGGTTGAGTGCCTTAAGTCAGATGATTTTATCCGCGAGGTACTCGGAGAGCATATCTACAACAAGTATATAGAGGCAAAAGAGGCAGAGTGGAACGATTACAGAGCTGCGGTTACCCAATGGGAAATAGATGAATATCTGTACAAGTTTTAAAGGATGTAACGAACCGTGAATAATATTGTTATAGCATTTCCTAAAAAGGAAGTAGCCAATTCAATCAAAAAAATATTAGCGCAGAGCGGTTATACAGTCACGGCGGTTGCAAATACAGGAGCTTCAGCACTTTCGAGCATGAACGGACTGAATATGGGAATCATCATATGCGGATACAGATTTTCAGACATGATGTACAGTGAGATATACGAGTATATGCCTAAGGAGTTTCAGATGCTTCTCATAGCGTCGGCAGCGGGTATCATGGAAAAAAATGTGGATAATCTGATGTCATTATCCATGCCACTCAAAGTGCATGAGCTTTTGCAGACTGTTGAGATGATGGATTACACGATAACGCGCCGCAGGAAAAAGCTCAGGCAAAGGCCTAAGGTACGTTCAAAGGAGGATCAGGAGATGCTAAGCAGTGCAAAGGCTGTACTGATGGAAGGAAATGGATTCTCAGAGGAGGAAGCACACCGGTATATCCAGAAGCGAAGCATGGATAACGGCACCGGTCTTGTGGAAACAGCACAGATGATACTAAGCCTTATGACTGATGTGTAGTGTGCGCTTTATGAAGCCAGACAGAAGAGCGTATGATAGTAGCTGCAAAGGCTTGAACAGTTACTATAAAAAATAATGATAAAAAAATATATTTACACTTGCATGGTAAAGTGATAAATTAGACTTATTGTAAAGTAACAAAGGAGAGATAAACATGTTTCAGATTAATGATAACTTTCAGAAATTACCGGGAAGCTACCTTTTCAGCACAATAGCTAAAAAGGTTGCAGCTTATCAGGAGGCAAATCCGGATAAAGAGATAATAAGGCTTGGAATCGGTGATGTAACACAGCCGCTTGCGCCTGCTATCATCGATGCACTGCACAAGGCAGTTGATGAGATGGGAAATGCAGCTACATTCCACGGATACGCACCTGACCTCGGATATGAGTTCTTAAGAAAAGCAATTTCAGACAACGACTACAAGGCAAGAGGATGCGATATCTCAGCAGATGAGATTTTTGTTTCAGACGGAGCAAAGAGTGATTCAGCCAACATCCAGGAGCTTTTCTCAGCAAACAGCCGTATCGCTGTTACAGACCCTGTTTATCCTGTATATGTTGATTCCAATGTCATGGCAGGAAGAACAGGCACATATGATGCTCAGACAGAGACCTGGAGCAATGTGATCTATATGCCGTCAACAGCAGATAACGGCTTTGTTCCGGAGCTTCCAAAGGAAGTACCGGATATGATTTATCTGTGTCTGCCAAACAACCCAACAGGAACAACTCTCAAAAAGGAGCAGTTACAGGTATGGGTTGATTATGCAAACAAGAATGGTTCAGTCATCATCTTTGATGCAGCCTACGAGGCATATATCAGTGAAGCAGATGTGCCACACTCAATCTATGAGTGTAACGGTGCAAAGACATGTGCCATCGAGCTTAGAAGCTTCTCAAAGAACGCCGGCTTTACAGGCGTGCGTCTTGGCTTCACAGTAGTACCTAAGGAGCTTAAGTGTGGTGATGTATCACTTCATGCTATGTGGGCACGCCGTCACGGAACCAAGTTCAACGGTGCACCATACATTGTGCAGAGAGCAGGCCAGGCAGTTTACTCAGATGCAGGAAAAGCACAGCTTAAGGATCAGGTAGCATACTACATGAACAATGCAAAGACAATAAAGACAGGTCTTGCAGAGGCTGGCTTTACAGTATACGGCGGAGTAAATGCACCATACATCTGGCTCAAGACACCGGATCAGATGACATCATGGGAGTTCTTCGATTATCTGCTTGAGAATGCCAACGTGGTAGGTACACCTGGCTCAGGCTTTGGACCAAGCGGAGAGGGCTACTTCAGACTGACTGCTTTCGGAAACTATGAGAACACAGTAAAGGCACTTGAGAGAATCAAGGCACTGTAAAAATAAATCAGGTCAAATAAAAATACCGTCAGGGAGATGTTCCCTGACGGTATTTTTTGTCTTTGAAATTTACATAAAGTGTATTTACTGTATACTTTTCAGCAACAAAAACTTTATGTGAAAAAGCATGATTTAATTTTTCTTGAAACCGGCTCTCTTACGAAGAGTAGGGTCAAGAATCTTCTTTCTGATTCGAAGGCTCTCAGGTGTTACCTCAAGAAGCTCATCTGTATCAATAAAGTCGATAGCCTGCTCAAGGCTTAATACTTTAGGTGGTACAAGTGTGAGTGCCTCATCTGCTGATGAAGAACGTGTATTTGTAAGATGCTTCTTCTTACATACGTTGAGCTCGATGTCCTCGGCCTTTGAACACTGTCCGATAACCATTCCTGAGTAAACCTTGGCACCCGGTCCGATAAAGAGTGTTCCTCTCTCCTGTGCAGAGAAGAGTCCGTATGTTACAGCCTCACCTGACTCAAAGGCAATGAGTGAACCTGTTGCACGGTATGCAATCTCACCCTTGTATGGCTCGTAGCCGTCAAACATGGTGTTTAAGATTCCGTTACCCTTTGTATCGGTCATGAACTCACCACGGTATCCGATAAGTCCCCGTGCAGGAATATGGAACTCAAGTCTGGTATAGCCACCTGCGATAGAGCCCATATTTCTAAGCTCGCCCTTGCGCTGCTGAAGCTTTGAGATGACAGCTCCTGTAAACTCGTCAGGCACATCGATGTAAGCAAGCTCCATTGGCTCAAGCTTCTTGCCGTTTTCGTCATACTTGTAGAGCACCTCTGCCTTACTTACAGCGAACTCATAACCCTCACGGCGCATGTTCTCGATAAGTACTGAAAGGTGAAGCTCTCCACGTCCGGAAACCTTGAAGGAATCAGGTGAGTCAGTATCCTCGACACGCAGTGAAACATCTGTGTTGAGCTCGCGAAAGAGTCTGTCACGGATGTGACGGCTTGTGACAAATTTACCTTCCTGTCCTGCAAGAGGGCTGTTGTTTACGATGAAGTTCATAGAGATTGTAGGCTCTGAAATCTTCTGGAAAGGAATAGCCTCCGGTGCTTCCGGTGAGCAGATTGTATCTCCGATGTGGATATCTGCGATACCTGAGATTGCTACAATCGAACCGATGTTAGCCTCGGCTACATCTACTTTGTTGAGTCCGTCAAACTCGTAAAGCTTGCTGATACGGACCTTCTCAAGCTTGTCAGGGTCGTGGTGGTTTACAACGACAGCCTCCTGATTTACCTTGATTTTACCGTTATCCACTTTACCGATTCCGATACGTCCTACATACTCGTTGTAGTCGATTGTACTGATGAGAATCTGTGTGTTGGCATCAGGATCACCTGTTGGAGCAGGGATGTAGTTTACGATTGTTTCGAAGAGAGGAGTCATATCCTTTCTCTCATCATTTAAGTCCTTCATGGCATATCCGTCTCTGGCTGATGCGAAAACGAATGGGCAGTCAAGCTGTTCCTCAGAAGCATCGAGATCCATGAAGAGCTCTAATACCTCATCGATGACCTCATTAGGACGTGCCTCCGGACGGTCAATCTTGTTGACGCATACAATGATAGGCAGCTTGAGTGCAAGAGCCTTCATAACTACGAACTTGGTCTGTGGCATAACACCCTCGAAGGCATCAACCACGAGGATAACTCCGTTTACCATCTTAAGAACACGCTCTACCTCACCGCCGAAGTCAGCATGACCCGGAGTGTCGATGATGTTGATTTTGATGTCCTTATACTGAATAGCTGTGTTTTTGGAGAGGATTGTGATACCTCTTTCACGCTCGATGTCGTTTGAATCCATTACTCGATCCTGAACTTCCTGATTGTCACGGAACACACCGCTTTGCTTGAGAAGCTCATCTACAAGTGTTGTTTTACCATGATCAACGTGGGCAATAATTGCTATATTACGAATATCGTCTCTTGTTGTTTTCATATTTTCCTTCTTTCTTTAATAAATAAAGCTAAGTTTGCAACTAACTTATTCTATCATAATTTTTCCAATGTGCAAGTTTTCATTGAAAGTTTTTATAAAATTAAGTGAAATGTTATTGGATTTGTCGACATTATTTGAGAAAATATACTTTATGGAAATGTTAAAAATAGCTGGAAAAACATTTTACAAAAGGAAGGGAGACAAAAATTCATGGCAGATAAAATGTTTGAAAACAACCAGGTATCAATAATCGGAGAAATCGTTTCAGATTTTCAGTTTAGTCACGAGGTGTATGGTGAGGGCTTCTATATGATGGAGGTTTCGGTCAGAAGGCTTTCAGATTGCATGGACTATATTCCGGTGATGGTGTCAGAGAGGCTTATCAATGTGGAGGGTGACTACATAGGCAAAAGCGTATATATAGGAGGACAGTTCCGCTCATTCAACAGGCATGAGGAGAAGAAGAACAGGCTGGTGCTGTCTGTTTTTGCAAGAGAGCTTGAGGTATTGGACAGTGATTATGATGAGGATGCAGCCAATCAGATTTTCCTTGACGGCTATATCTGCAAGGAGGCTATATACAGGAAAACACCACTTGGACGAGAAATTGCAGACCTGCTTGTGGCAGTGGATATGGCAAGTCAGACTATATTCCATGTATCTGTTGGGGAAGAAATGCCAGATTTGCGTCGACCTTTGAGGTGGGTACACATGTGCAGATATGGGGCAGAATCCAGAGCAGAGACTATGTGAAAAAGCTCAGTGAGACACAGGTGGAGCAGCGCACGGCGTATGAGGTTTCCGTGAGCAAGATTGAGGCATAGTATTTTAAATGGACAGTAACTACGGATTTGTGATTTTCCCGAAAATTTGCAATAATAGTCAGATTGTGGTATTTTACTAGATATTATTGGTTAATGCTTGTAATTGTTGACGTTTACATCAGGTGTAAACGGTAATGATTATATATCAGGCAGAAAAGCTATGTGTATGGAGGCATGATTATTATGGAAAACGGTGCAGTACAGATTTATTATGGCGAGGGACATGGCAAGACAAATGTCGCTATAGGAAGTGCAATATGTGCTGCCTGTGAGGGAAAACAGGCTGTTGTTATTCAGTTTCTAAAGGGTAAAAAGGAGCCGGAGTTTTTGAAAAAGCTTGAGCCGGAGGTGAAATTCTTTAATTTTTCAAGAGCCGGAATACTCTTTGAGCAGCTTGATGAGGAGAGTAAGCAGGAAGAAATCATGAATATCAAGAATGGCTTCAACTATGCAAAGAAGGTTATATCAACAGGTGCTGACATGGTTGTTGTGCTTGATGAGATGCTGGGGCTTTTGGATTTGCATCTGATTTCAAAGGAGGAGCTGTCGGATATGCTTGCTTCAAGGCCTGATGATGTGACCGTGATTATGACAGGCAGAGTACTTGACGATGGAATCAGAAAAATGGCAGATGAGATTTATAATATCGCGTCGGAAAAATAATAAGAAATATTGTCATGTGAGTTGACAATGCATATGCGTGGTGATATTATTAGTGCAAGTGTGAGGCAGTTATATCATCTGCTGTATACGAATAATTTGATTAACAGATAGAGGTCGCGCGACTTATGAGTAGCTTTCCGGATGCCGCAGGGGCAGTTGATGGGAGATGAAAGGAATAGCGCCGAAGGGATTTATCATCTGCGGATATATCTCTGGGCATATGGCGAACAGCCTTATGACTGTCATCAGATTTGATGGGGAGCTATCGTGATTCATGAAGAATTGGGACCGGCTCTAAGGAGCCGGTTTTTTAGCGCTTAG
>ENA-OPIZ01000172-OPIZ01000172.1-human-gut-metagenome-genome-assembly--contig:-NODE-172-length-6751-cov-1.398895_pt1 | contig 6751 bp, 6 predicted proteins | sample MGYA00241409_ERZ501648 | MGnify/ENA primary metagenome ERZ501648 (study PRJEB25962, sample SAMEA2042298) | human gut metagenome | biome: human gut; feature: human-associated habitat; material: faeces...
GTCCGAAGATGGCAACATCCACTTTTTCAAGTAATCTGAAATACTCTTCCTTCGGTAAATAAGTAGTTATCGGAGAAAATGAATTTCCAAACAACTTATCACCCATCTTAACGACACCCCGTTTCACCCAACTACTACCATAAGATAATGGTACTATCACATCGTATTGCTTAGTGCAATTAAGCTCTTTAAGCCTACGAAATACAGTTTTATGATTACCGAAAGCTGAAGCCTGATGGTTTACCATTATTGTTGCAGTCTGCCTATCTTTCAGGTCAAAAAGATAAGGTGGTGCTTCTCCTCGCTTACTGGCTGAGTAAGCAAATAACTTATACTTTATAGGAACATTAAAGTATTTCTTCAACAAATCATAATCATCCTTAAACCAAAAACAGAAATAATCTATATGAGGAAGCATTTCCATCACTACTGACGGCAAATAACGTCTACACAACTTACGAATGAGCTTACTACATGCATTGGGCACATAATAAGAAGATATTTTAAAAGGCGAAAAAGGTTCATCCAATAATTTATAGTTCTTTTCATACCCCAACGTCTGATAAAGTTCATATCCCCAGAACAGCCAGTACACAGTAAACTTTCTTTTCGTCTGGAGGAATTTCAAGATTGATGCAAACTTAATCGAACACCCATGAAACACTATCTTATCAATATCATTGTCAACGCATAGCTTCCAAAGTTTCCCAAAGTTTCGTTCATCATAAAGATTCAAAATAACAAAATTCTCTGGATGTTTGATTATTCTCAATGCGCCTGTTTTCTTTAGGATAACGAAAGTATTCGTATTGGGATAATACTCCTCAAACACACGCCTTGAATGTTCTATAAAGTTATGGTCAAAACCTATATGTAAAGCCGACATAATTTATTTGTTTTCTAACTTCAAAATGGGTAAACTCAATATAAAAAGGTAGAGCCATATTGGTTTCAAAGGATAATCACGGATTAAGTTACCTACGATGAATACTATCAAGAAGCCCAAAGTCCAAATAGAGCGATAATTCCAATAATAAGCCACCAGAAACAGCAGTAACAACACTGTACCCAATACCCCTCGGATAAAGAAATATCGTTTGTAACCAGCACATCCAATCGTAATGTTTTGATTGGCATTTTTCTCACTACCAAATGCGTCTCTTCCCATACCCGTCCACACTTTACTACTAGATAGGTATTTGTCAAATTCCGCATCGAAGTACATGGATGTTCTATTATTACCCACCATCTCACCATCTTCAAACTCTATACGATGGAAAATCATCTGATAAAGTACGTTATCTCCATTATTGTAGAAATAAGATATTATACCAACTGTAGCAAAAAGACTTCCAAATATAATAATCCAAATAATTTTTCTCACTTGGATGAAATATATTATCACTGCCCCGACCAACAAACCATACGCCGCAAGTGACAAAGAGAACAACACCCCTGCCAGCAAGATTTTATTTCCAAATTCACGCAAACGAAAGCGGTTTATACAAAGTAAGAACACACACATCGTGCCCAAATGTCCTGGTTCTAAAAAAAATCCGGCAAAGCGGGGTACAAGTTGTAGGTCTGGATCACCATTCAGATTGAATAAATAATAGATAGTGTGATAGTAATATGGGTCTGAAGCATCCGTATAATGAGGCAATGGAAACTTCAACAAGAACAATATCCAACCGACCAATGAAATACCTACACAAAACTGAATCACCTTTATGACAAAGTTTAGTATCTGCCTTTTGAACTGAACAGGAATAAGTATCAGTATTTCGGTACAAAACAGCGTTGACATAGAAGCTAGGATAGCTATCGGATTCAAGTCGGATACGCACAAAGTTTCATATGCGAACAAGAAAAGAAGCAAAGCCATACTATGAAATACACTAATATATGTATATCTAAAATGATTGACATACAATCTTAAGTGAAACAAAAAAACAGCTATGCCAAAAACAACAATAATAATCTCGGGTATTGGCCTTACCCACAGAATACGTTGAGACTTGAACATCAGCAACAGCACGGCAAAAGCCAACACAAAGATGTCAAATTTTGGCTTTGTAATAGCTACTTTACTTTCGTACAGGAATTCAGTCATTCTCAGAAAAATAATTGTATAGTAGTTTGATTAACGGCTTATGTATATCGTTATACCCATCAATATATTCTGATGCACTACCGCTGCATATAATGACAAAGCCCATTTGATGCTTAGGGTCGAATATCATTGCACTTTTCAGTCCAAATCCGCCCCCAGTCTGTCCGTACAATGTTGTATTGGGAACTAAACCACGATACTGCCGAAATGCAAAACCGTAATTGTTCTTTCCTACATAATTCTCACGCATCATCATTTCACTTCTTAATGACAGTATGGTAGCCTGCTTAAGAGTACCACCTTTCATGTGCATCATCATATACTTGGCCAAATCTGTAGTAGTTATTTTCATACCAGAATCGGGATAAACCAACCCTATAGATTTACCTAATGTATAATGAGTCTGAATTTGATATCTATAAGGACGATAGGCTTCATCGTCCTCTCTAAACGCCCCCGATTCCTTATTATAACGATAGAGCCTAACAAACTTGGTTGAATCTAACAAATTGCAATTAAAACCACCTTGAATATCAAGCGGCTTCATTATTCTACTATCAATCTCAGTGTCAAATCTATTTCCAGTAGCCCCCTCTATCACCGCACCGAGTAGCAAATAATTGTAATTGCAATATTTGTACTCCATACCAGGTTTAGTTTCAGAAAAGCACTTAGCATAGTTGTCAGAAATAATAGGATTGATTATGTCAAGCGACCACCAACGTTGTGAATCATTAATGCTTGATGTGTGAGTAAGCAACATCCTTACAGTTATGGGCTTATCTCTATAGGAAGGATTTCGCAAAGGGAATTTGAGAAATTTCTGAACATCATCATCCAAGTTCAAAACACCTTCTTCTACAAGTTGCAATATGGCGGTAGCCACAAAGGTTTTTGATACAGAAGCAATACGAAATAGGTCATCATTCTTCAAAAGTATTCCTTGATTGTTAACTGTTGGTACTTCTTTATATCCCCAAGAATGAACATAAACAATAGAATCTCCTTTGACAACCGCAATTCCCAGACCTGTCATTTTCATCTTGTTAAAAATGGCCTCTATCTGAGCCTCAAGAGATGAATGATTCTCATTATCAGAAGCTACACCAGAAAATGCACATTCCAACAAGACAAAAATAAATAATATCGTTTTACAGCCTACTCGCAGCATAACTATTCCTTAAATGTCTCACCTTCTTGGCAAATACGGACAATGAATAATCGCCACGCTCCATCCATTCCTCATAGTCTGCCCTCAAAAGAGAATATACACACTGATCATGGTACTTCCCATCCTTATAGATGGCTTCACGATATATTCCTTCCAACTTATATCCACTAGCTTCCATGATTACTCTTGAAGCAATATGTTCTGATAAACATTTACCTTCGTAGCGATTGATATTAAGATGATTAAACACTAATTCTCGGATAAGCATTCCTACCTCATACCTAATGATACCATCTTGATAAAGAGGGTCTATTACTATCCCCCCACCCACGGCTGTACGGTTGAGATAATCTATATTATTGACCGAGACATATCCTACCATCTTCCGGCTATCGTCATTCAAACAAATAGCTAAATAAATATCTTTTCGGTTATCCATCATTTTTGATTTAACCCACTCCTTTTCAATTTCCAATGAAACATATTTAAACGAAGTGGAAACTAATTTCTGGATTTCAAAATCATTTCTCCACTTATTGATAAGAAGAGCATCTTCTATCTCAAACCCCCTCAAAAAAATACTATTTCCCATCAAGCTAAAAGTTTTATTATATAATCCATTTCCTCTCTTCCATATCTTTGATCTATAGGCAATGCTATTATATTATTAGTCAATTCATATTCCAACATATCTTCCGAACACCATTTCAAAACATTCGGCCAATATGTAGCTATATATATTCTGTTATCTATTAATTTTTTACGTAATGTTTTATCATCCACATAATAAGGATAAACCATAGGACATTCAAACAAGTCCAAAGAATCTATATTCAGTAAATTGTTCTTTAATAGAGCCTCATGAAGAATATTGAAATTATCTATTCGTTTCTTCTTTATATGTTCATAATCTATTCCACATAAAATGTTACAAGTCAATCGTGACATTTTAGAAATTGGAATATAATCAAGAGCATCATCATTATATCTAAAAGAAATATAACCCTGCTAAGCTCCTTCATCAATCCGTTGTAACAAATGCTGCATCCGCATATAAGAATAATGATAAGTAATATCTCGGTTTAAGCAACAGTCTGTGTATAAATATCCTCCGTCAGATACTCCTAAGAATTTTCGAGGAGAATAAAAAGTGTCTATACCATCTATACGAGAAGCAAAAAATGCTTGTGCATTATCTACAATCAGTTGTGTCCCATAAATGGTAACCAACTTTTCCACACAACTCTGCTTTAATCCAAAATAGTTGGTATAAAGAAATGCTTCTTCCGGAAGTAGTTTTGTTATACCAATAGGTTCCAACAACTCATTTATAGAATAAAACTCGTAAGAAATATGATGTTTCTCCAAAGGTTGCAACATCACTTCACATGTATAATAAGGTATATAAACTTTTTTGTAATTACGAGCTAATAATATATATTCAAAACAGTTACGAGCTGTATTCAGTGAAATAGCATCTTTATGATACTCCTCTCCTTTATGCAATTCCAACTCAAAGTATCCCCCTATTGCTTCCATTATCTCACATTCACCTTCAACCATTGACGTTGTGTAGCCAAAGCATGTTCCAATTCTTTCAAAGAATCAAATTTCAAAATCAACATTCCTATAGCATTGTTCGCTCCTTCAAAGCTCTCTACTTCATCCCCGACCTCTACCCACAAATCTTCTTCAACAATTTCTGCCGAAAAGCTCTTTGATATTTCAAGCCCCATAAAACGCCCTGCATTATCAGCATGAAGTACAATTTCTGCCCAATATCCTTGGTAAGTTTTTTGCTTTATTTCTCCAATAGTATCTCCTACTGAGGCACACACAGCAGCAGTAATAAGATCCACTCCTGTAGCATAACGAATCATTTCTGAAAGCCGATTACCTCCTCCACGTGGAGAAACCTCCATAATATAAGGCTTGCCATCCACACCAATCCGTGTTTCTATATTATACACAGAAGTATTCATATTCAAAAGTTTAAGCAATCGTTGTAGTTCAAAACTAAGTTCTGACTCTTGCTGTATAGTCATAGTAGAAGGCCATGAGTATGCAGCTGGAACGAATGTACTTGCCGCATACTCATCAAAACGCTGGGCAGAAAATGAGACAAACTTAAGTTCTCCGTTTATTGAAAAACAATCGCTGTCCGAAGAACAACCTTCTTTCTCTATAAACTGTTCTACAATGATTTTATTCTTGATTGAATGGGCAAAAGCATGCAGTAAAGCTTCTTTCAAATTCTTTTCTTTATCTACACGAGTCACCCCCTTAGAACCTGCTGAATCTGTAGGCTTTACTATAAGAGGGTAAGAAAATATAGCAAGATCCGACAAAGCATCCTCTAAAGAGGAAAAAGCCAAACTCCAAGGTACATTAAATCCATGAATAGCTAAAAACTCTCTGAACTTATCTTTATTCTGAAGAATCTCTACAGATTCGTACGGACCAAAAGAAGGAAGAGACATTTTGTTCTGCACATAAGAAGCCGCCACAACTCCAGGATCAACACCAAACGACATAATACCATCTATTTCTTTCTCACACGCAACCTTCAATACTGCCTCTTTATCAACAATACTCACATTTACGTATTCATCACTATATCTATGTGCAATATTATCGGGCAAATAATCCGCTGTAATCACATAATAGCCTTGTTTATGAGCTGCATCTATCACGGGAAGAAGGTAACGAATACCTCCTAAAAGCATGAGTTTCTTCTGTTTCATTTTTTACCTCACAATTAACTCTAAAGTTCTTTGGATATCTGAATCATTCAGATTATGATACATCGGCAAGCAAATCACACTATCGGCTACTTTAGAGGCAACCGGTAAATTTTCGGGTTGAGCAGATTCCAGTCCGCGATAAGCAGAAAATTCACTAATCAAAGGATAGAAATAACGACGTCCCAACACATTCTGTCCTTTCATCTTGAAATAGAGTTCATCACGTGTCATTCCATATTTTTCCGCATCAATAAAAATCGGAAAATAGGAATAGTTATGACGTACGCCAGGCATATCCTCCATAAAACTGATACCCTCCACACCACGTAATGCTTCACGGTATTTTACAGCTGTCCGATGGCGAGATTCAATAGCTGCATCCACCTGCTTCAGATTTAGCAAACCATAGGCACTGCGCACTTCATCCATCTTGCCATTTATGCCAGGAGCCACAATCGTAGTTTCATCTGCAAAACCAAAATTCTTCAAATAGTCGATACGCCTTTTCGTTTTTTCATCTTTGCATATCAAAGCACCACCTTCAATGGTATTATAAACTTTTGTTGCGTGAAAACTTAAAGTGGACATATCACCGGCCTCCAAAATAGACTTACCGTTCACTTCTACTCCGAAGGCATGGGCAGCATCATAAATTACTTTCAATCCATATTTGTCAGCTATTTCTTGAATACGTGACGTATCACAAGGCTTACCATAAACATG
>ENA-OPIZ01000176-OPIZ01000176.1-human-gut-metagenome-genome-assembly--contig:-NODE-176-length-6676-cov-1.581181_pt1 | contig 6676 bp, 4 predicted proteins | sample MGYA00241409_ERZ501648 | MGnify/ENA primary metagenome ERZ501648 (study PRJEB25962, sample SAMEA2042298) | human gut metagenome | biome: human gut; feature: human-associated habitat; material: faeces...
GTTGATGCGATTCATTTTGATGATTATTTTTATGCAGATGGTATTGATGATTCAGAAACACGTGCTAAATATAATACAGAAGGATTATCAGTTTCTGATTTTAGAAGAAAACAAGTCGATACATTTATTTATAATTTAAAGTTAGAATTAGATGAATTTAATGCACAAAATAATCGTTTTGTTCAACTTGGAATTTCACCTACAGGAGTGTATAAAAATGCTAGTTCGCAGACTGAGGCAAATACTCCTATTGAGGACTATGTTTTTGATAGTAATGGTAATTTAATATATCCTACTGGTGCAACAATTGGGTGTCAAATGCACTATGAATCATATTTGTATTGTGATACTTTAAAATGGGTGAATAATGAATGGATCAATTATATTCTTCCACAAACTTATTGGGCTCAAAATCATTCACTTGCGCCATATGAAAAATTAATCAATTGGTGGAATCAAGCTGTTAGTAAGAAAAATGTCAATCTGTATGCTGGAATGGGAATTTATATGTGGTTGAACAATGCCAATGAAGCCTATGAGCAACTTGTTATCAATGATGCTTTAGAAAATGTTCAGGGTACTTCAATTTATAGTTATAAGCAGATTGCTGCAGCATATAACAATACAGATGCTTCTGCTAAAGAACAAATGAATGATGTGAAAAATTATGTTTGGAAAAATAAAACAATATTACCAAAAGTTCAGGGTTTTAATGAAGTGAAATTAGGAAGTGTCCAAAATTTTTTAATTGACGGAAATAGTATTATGAACAGAGCATTTTACGGAATCATGGGTTCGAAAATGCTTACAACTCCAGATGGAAGATATACCAATGCTGTATATGGATTTTTATCAATAATGTTTAAAATAATAGATGATTTAAAACCAGAATATATGGTAGTGACTTTTGACCTAAAAGCACCAACTGCAAGACATAAGCTTTATGCAGGCTATAAAGCCACAAGAAAGGGAATGCCAAATGAACTTGCAGAACAGATGCCAATAATAAAAAATATTCTTAAAGCAATGAACATAACAATAATAGAAAAAGAAGGATACGAAGCAGATGATGTTTTGGGCACGCTAGCAAATTATGGAGAAGAGCAAGGAATTCATGTGACAATATTATCAGGAGACAGAGATACGTTCCAATTAACTACCAATAATATAACTATAAGAATTCCGCATACAAAAGCAGGAAAGACAGAGACAGAAGATTTTAAAGAACAAAATATTATAGAAAAATATGGCGTAATGCCAAAACAACTAATAGAAGTCAAAGGGCTAATGGGAGATAGTTCGGACAATATTCCAGGAGTCCCAGGAATAGGGGAAAAGACGGCACTAGAACTTATAAAAAAATATGGTTCAATAGAAAACCTATATAAGCAGATAGAAGAAGGCAAGGACGAATTAAAAGGAAAGACTAGAGAAAAAATTGAACAAAATAAGGAGTTGGCATATTTATCTAAAGAATTGGGAACCATTAATACACAAGTTCCAATAGAAAAAAACTTAGAAGATTATAAAATTACAGAATGGGATAAAAATGAAGTTTTAGAAATCTTTAAGGAACTAAAGTTTAATAGGTTTATAGAAAGATTTGGCTTGAAAGCGGAAAAAAATGAGTCTCAGATAGAAAAATTATTTGAAATACAAGAAGTAAACTATAATTTAATAGAAGAGTATGCGCAAACTGAGAAAAAAATAATATATACTTTAGGTAAAGAGCAAAGTAATAATGATAATGACATAATTAAGAAAAAAATCATAAGCATAAGCATATATAATATCGAAAAAAATGTAATATACTATGCTAAAACAAATGAGGAACAGATAAAAAAGATATTTGAAAGTGAAAACATTGAAAAATATGGGCATAATTTAATAGAAGATTATGTAATATTAAGACAAAATGGTATAATGTTTAAAAATATGGTATTCGACATAGAAATTGCCGCATATTTAGTAAATCCCACAAATTCAAAATACAATATTTCTATATTAGCAAATCAGTATCTTAATATAGATATGAATGACTATTTGGAAAAAATGGGCATAGATAAAAATCAAAATAAACAAATTACGCTTTTTGAAACACAAGAACTTAATGATACAACTAAATATGAAAATGGTATAGAGACCTACTTATTGAATAAACTGATAGAAAAAATAACAGAAAAACTAAAAGAAATAAATTGCTGGGAATTATTTAATAATATAGAAATGCCATTAATTAAGGTATTGGGAGAAATGCAATATAATGGAATTCATTTAGATGAAAATGAATTAACTATGTTTGGAAATGAACTAAAAGCGAAAATAGGAGAGTTAAAAAAAGAAATATATGAAATGTGTGGACAAGAGTTTAATGTAAACTCAACACAGCAATTGGGAAAGGTTTTATTTGAAGATTTAAAGCTTCCTGTATATAAAAAGACAAAAAGCGGTTACTCAACAGATGTTGATGTTTTAGAAAAATTAAAAAAAGAGCATCCTGTTATAGAAAAAATATTAGAGTATAGAACATTAATGAAATTAAATTCAACATATGTTGAAGGATTACTTCCATATGTAAATACTAAGACAAAAAGGATACATTCATATTTTCATCAAACAATAACAGCAACCGGAAGAATAAGCAGTACAGAACCAAATCTACAAAATATTCCGACAAGAATAGAATTAGGAAAACAGCTTAGAAAAGCATTTAAACCAGAAAAAGGATATATATATATAGATGCAGACTATTCACAAATAGAATTAAGAGTGTTAGCACACATATCTCAAGATGAAAACATGATAAATGCATTTGAAAATGATGAAGATATACACAGACAAGTAGCTTCAAAGGTATTTGATGTGCCAATGGAAGAAGTTACAAAAGAACAAAGAAGTGCTGCAAAAGCTGTAAACTTTGGAATTGTTTATGGAATAAGTGACTTTGGATTAGCAGAGCAGTTAGGGATAGGAAGAAAAAAAGCAAAACAATATATAGAGCAATACAAAGAAAAGTATATGGGAATTAAGAATTTTATGGATAACATTGTAGAAGAGGCAAAGAAAAGAGGATATGTAGAAACACTATTCCATAGAAGAAGAGAAATTCCAGAATTATCATCAAACAATTATATGGTAAGGCAATTTGGCGCTAGAGTGGCAATGAATACACCAATACAAGGAACTGCGGCAGATATTATGAAGATTGCAATGATAAAATTATTTGACAGAATAGAAAAAGAAAAATTAAGTGCAAAATTAATATTACAAGTACATGATGAATTGATTGTAGAATGTAAAAAAGAGGAAAGCGAACAAGTAAAGCAAGTCTTAAAAGAAAGTATGGAGAATGCTACAAAACTAAGCATACCATTAAAAGTAGAAATATCAGAAGCAAACAATTGGTATGAGGCAAAATAAGCAAAAGAAGCTTTAAATAATACGAAAGGTGAAAATAGTGAAAAAAATTTTGATTTGCACATTAACAATTATAATTTTAGTGGTGGTGCTAAAAGCCGCTAATGTAAAAAGAATTATTTTGAGAAAAATGTACGTAAAAGATTATTCGGAATATGTTTATGAATATGCAACAGAATATAATGTAGATCCATTACTAGTATTTGCAGTTATTAAGGCAGAAAGCAATTTTAAAAAAGATGCAACATCAACAAGTAATGCAATTGGACTAATGCAATTAATGGAGAATACAGCTATAGAAACGGGAGAAAAAGTAAACGAAAAAATAAACTCAAAAGAAGAATTATATAACCCGAAGATTAATGTGAAAATTGGCATAAAATACTTATCAGAACTGCTAGAAAGATATGATGGAAACCTTGAAATAGCGCTAGCAGCATATAATGCGGGAATAGGAAATGTAACGGAGTGGATACAAAAAGGAATAATAAAAAAAGATGGCACTGATATAGAAAATATACCATTTAAAGAAACAAATAACTATGTAAGAAAAATATTAAGAGACTATGAGATTTATAGGGAAATTTATGAAGTGTAGAGGAAAACAATTGGGGTTTGACAATAAATGAATTTATGATATAATGAGCTAAAATATAAACATACATGAAAATGTGAAAATTGATTTGATGTAATATGGATAAAAGCAGGAAAGGAATAATTGTGAAGAAATGAAGGAAAAAACAGAAGAATATAGCATAATAGTCGAAAATGTATATAAAACATTTAATGTATATTTGGATAAAGCCAATACGATTAAAGAAAAGCTTTTATTTCTTTTTTCTAGAAATAAAAAACAAAAAAGAGAAGTTTTAAAAGGAATAAGCTTAAAAATAAAAAAAGGTGAAGTAGTAGCCTTAATAGGAACGAATGGCAGTGGAAAATCCACATTATTAAAACTTTTGACAAAAATAATATACCCAAATAAAGGAAAAATAGAAACCAATGGTAAATTAACCTCTTTGTTAGAACTAGGGGCAGGATTCCATCCAGATTTTTCAGGAAGAGAAAATATATATTTTAATGCTTCAATTTTTGGATTAACAAAAAAGGAAATAGATTCAAGACTTGAAGACATAATTGAATTTTCTGAATTAAAAGACTTTATTGATAGTCCAGTAAGAACATATTCTTCTGGAATGTATATGAGATTGGCATTTTCAGTGGCAATAAATGTGGATGCAGATATATTATTAATAGATGAAATTCTATCAGTAGGAGATGAACATTTTCAAAACAAATGCTTTGAAAAAATGCTTGAATTAAAAAAACAAGGCAAAACAATGGTGTTTGTAACACACAGCATGGGAACGGTAAAAAGTCTATGTGATAGAGCAATTTGGTTAAAAGATGGATTAATAAGAATGGATGGAAATACAGAGGAAGTTGTTGATGAATATATAAAAGAAAATTCGTAAAGAAAGGAAAAAAATAAATGAAAAATGACTACAGCTTATATCCAGGAAGAAATAGAGAAGTGATTGACTTTAAAAAAATAGATATTGAATTTATTATGACTTTAGAAGGATTAGGACTTGCAATAGTAATAGCTTTTCTGGCAGGATACACCTTTTTTAATTCTTCAACAATGGTGGTTATAGTTGCATTATGTACAATTATAATAAAAAAAATTATAAATATAAATATCGATAAAACAGATAGCATAACGACAAACTATATAATAAAAAATATAAGGAAGGAAAAGGCTTTATGGACAAAATAATATTTGGAATAACAGGACTTACCATGGGAGGAGCAGAAAGAGTGCTGATAGATACAGCTAATGCATTAGTTGATAAATATGACATAACGATTTTTACCATATATTCAAAAGGAGAACTTGAAAAAGAGCTAAAATCAAATATTCAGCTAATAAGCTTATATGATTTCAAGTATTCAGAAATGTCAAAAATAAAAAAAATCCTTATGCCACTAAAAGTATTAATGACTAGAAAAAGAATTTATAAAAAATATGTTGAAAAAGATGATTATATAGCACAAATAGCTTTTTTAGAAGGCGCAATTACAAGAATATTTAGTACAAAAGGTAAAACTAAAAAAATAGCATGGATACATAATGATATAACGAATGTATTTGGAAAAAGTTTAAAAGCAAAGATAAAGAAAAAGTTTGATAAGAAAATATATGAAAAATATGATACGCTAGTTTTTGTGAGCAAAGATAATCTGGATAAATTTAATGGTATGTACAGTAATATGAAGCTACCATATGAAACAGTAATACACAATTATATTGATCCAGATAGAATTTTAAAATTAGCAAATTTAAATAAAGAGGCAAATCAGCTAATAAACAAGAGAGAATTGAATATAGTTCAAATCTCAAGATTAGTTGAGCAAAAAGCAATTGAAAGGTTAATAAAAGTTCATACTAAGCTTATAAAAAAAGGATATGCACACCATATATATATAATAGGTGATGGACCACTGAAAGGAAAATTAGAAAGACAAATAATGGAAAATGGAGTAAGACAATCATTTACATTATTGGGAGCAAAACAAAATCCTTATCCATTTATGAAAATTGCCAATGCCATAAGTCTGTTTTCCTATTTTGAAGGATATCCAATGGTAATTGAAGAAGCAAAAATCTTAAGAAAATACATACTAACAACAGACACTGCTGCAAGAGAGGTCCTTATAAATTATCCTAATTGTATGGTAGTTCCAAATGATGAAGATGGTATAGAAAAAGCAATAAGAACTATAATAAAAGGCAATATAGAAAAAAGTAATAAGAGTAATGATTATAAATATTCAAATTATGAAGCGATAAACAAAATAGTAAAAATAATAGAAAAGAAAAATAATGAAAATTTGTTAAAGGCGACAAAAACATGAAAATATCGGTATTGACTCCGACTTATAATAGAGCAAATTTATTAGACAAATTATATGTAAGCATAAAGAAAAACTGTGAAAATTGTTCTAATATGCAAATAGAATGGTTAGTAATGGATGATGGCCCTACAGATAATACAAAAGATGTAGTAAAAAAATATGTGGGTGAAAAAAACTTAGAGGTGAAGTATTTCTATCAAAGAAATCAGGGAAAGATGAAAGCCATAAATAACTTAATAGAAAAATCGACAGGAGATTTTATATTAGAATGTGACTCAGATGACTATCTTACAGATAATGCATGTAATATTATAGATGAAAGTATAAAAAAATATGGAAA
>ENA-OPIZ01000178-OPIZ01000178.1-human-gut-metagenome-genome-assembly--contig:-NODE-178-length-6664-cov-1.893025_pt1 | contig 6664 bp, 8 predicted proteins | sample MGYA00241409_ERZ501648 | MGnify/ENA primary metagenome ERZ501648 (study PRJEB25962, sample SAMEA2042298) | human gut metagenome | biome: human gut; feature: human-associated habitat; material: faeces...
CATGGCTCGTGTAGCTCATCGCGAGGGATATCCTGAGATTGGTCTCTACTGGGAGAAGGCAGCTTACGAAGAGGCTGAGCATGCAGCTAAGTTTGCAGAGATGCTCGGTGAGGACCTTGAGCCTAACATGAAGGCTACTACAAAGGACAACCTCGCTTGGAGAGTTGACTGTGAGTTCGGTGCTACAGCAGGAAAGACTGACCTTGCTAAATGTGCTAAGAAGAATAACCTCGATGCAATCCATGATACAGTTCATGAGATGGCTCGTGACGAGGCTAGACACGGAAGAGCCCTTAAGGGACTTCTTGACAGATATTTTGGTTAATTACAAAATAAATAAATATCATTTGAAAATGCAACGCAAAAACCAGTTCGTAAAAATGTCATTTTACGAACTGGTTTTATTTTGGTCATGTCCTGCAAACTTGAATTGACATTTATACAATATCCATTCTTATTTCATCAATAATACTTTTATCTCTTAACTTGTGAATTTCAGCTCGTGTGATAAAAAACACAATTCCTATCAAAACAAATATACCCCCAAATAATGCCGCCCACGGAATATGATACAATACAGGGAAACCCTCCGAATAGATAAATTAATTAAAAATGGAATAGCAATTCCAAGTATCACTCCCGGAACAAGTGCCTTTACAACACAAAAAACACTTTCACTATATAACATCCTGCAAAGTGATTTATTTGTCATTCCAACACTCTTTAACACAGCAAACTCACGGCTTCTGATTCTGATATTTGTCGTCAGCGTACTAATTACACTTGTAAATCCCATGAGAACGAGCAGGATAACAAAGCCATACATCACAATTTCAGCAAGAACTATAGCTATATTGAGCATTTTAATCATAGCATCTGTGCGGGCAATTCTCACGGTATATCCCTGCTCTACATAAGAATCCTCTGCCTCAATCGGATAATATTCATCCATGACGCTTCTGGCATATTCCGTATAATCATCTTCATCTGATGGCATACTAAACCAGTCAAAACTCCTCGCATCCGCATCAGGTACGACAATTCTGACCGGATATGGTGTCATTTCCCAAAAACCATATTCCTTTAAATCGGACTGTTCTAAGATACCTCCAATTGTAAGTGTGTTCTTCTCATTGGCTGCGTTTATCAGGGAAATCTGTGTCACATCATCTTTAAAAGGTTTTATCGACGTATACTCTCCATTGTCGTTATATTGGTAAGTGTTCAGCAGAAGAATACTTCCATATTCTGCGCCTGCTCTGTCACACAATTTTTTATAGAGTACATCATCAACGGACACGATTTCTGTCCTTGTTTCCCCATTATCATCGGAAAAATTCGGAACCTGCAGCATATCCCTTGTTAATGTATTTTTATCTAATAGCGCATTGTAGGTAAAAGTATCTGCTCCAACACCATATACGTCTATCCCGTACTTTTCCAGCTTTTGTGTGATTTCATTATATTGGTCTGATGTAACAGGCCGGCTGATTTTTCTCTCTTCTTTCCCTGTTTTCGCATTTACCTCGATATCATAATTGGAAGAATAATCCACCATCATTTCTTTTGATTTTGGTGTCATCCATTCTTGGAATTCCTTTGCCTGACCGGATAATCCTCCGGTTAACAGAAAAAGTAAAATCCCAAGTGACAATGCACGTATCGTTGCCTTATAGCCGTATTTGTTTCTTTTCATGTTTTTATAGGCAATTGCAGACTCACATCCAAATATTTTTTGGATAAAGCTGTCTTTTACCTGGATCTCTTTCAAAACTGTACCTGCTCCAATCCCTTTTACACACTGGATAGCAGTAAATTTACCAACCTTTTTAGCTGGTCTGTATGCAGAGAATAATACAATGCAAAACGAAAATACACCTGCAAACAAATATGTCCACACAGATATATGAAATGGCAGGGAAAAGGTAAAAGGTCTCATAATAATTTCTTTTGCAGCATCATTGATATCGGAAATAAAATGTCCTGTAAATTTCACACTAATATAACCAAGTATAGTTCCTGCAATGAGTCCAAGCGGGATGGCTGTCAGACTAAGCCATAAACTCTCATAGATAACACTTGCCCTTATCTGTCTGCCTGTTGCACCAACACATTTTAAAATACCAAACTCCTGAATCCGCTTATTGGCACTGGCAGAAAATATATTGGATATTACAGTAATCGACATTGCTGCAATAAGAAGACCTAAAAGCAGTGCCGGTATTGCAAGCATGAGAGAGTATGCTCCTCCATATTCTCCATAATCTAAGCCAAGGAAATCCGTAAGCATCTTATTTGTGCTTGTCACAAAGCACATTACAGTTGTAATAAGTGATGTTGCAAGTGCGATTGCAAAAATTCCTGCAATCGTTCTTTTTTTATTCACTTTCATCTGGCTTAAGGCGAGTTGTGCTGTTATTTTCATTACTTCATCACCTCGTCTTTTATGATTTTTCCATCTCCGATCGTGATGATTCGGTTCGCCTGCAGCGCTATCTTTTCGTCATGTGTGACAAGAAGAATAGTCTGCTTATATTTCTGATTGGTGAACTTCAAAATATCCAGAATCTCTCTGCTTGTTTTACTATCAAGATTTCCCGTCGGCTCATCTGCAAGAATAAATGCCGGCTCGTTTATAAGTGCCCTTCCTATGGATACTCTTTGCTGCTGACCTCCAGACATTTGTCCCGGCAGATGTTTTGCCCTTTTCTCAAGACCCAGCATATTCACAATCTCAGAAAGCCGTTCCTTATTCTCTTTTCTTCCATCTAATTTCCATGGCAGCGCAATATTTTCCTCCGCAGTAAGAGTGGGTATCAGATTATAAAACTGATAAACAATCCCCAGATTTCTTCTTCGGAAAATTGCAAGTTCATCCTCACTCATTGCTTGTATCTCATTTCCATCAATGATAATAGAACCGCTTGTTGGATAATCAATTCCGCCAATCATATTCATAAGTGTCGATTTCCCGGAACCGGATGCTCCGATGATTGCAACAAATTCTCCTCTTTCCACTGAAAAAGACACATGATCAAGCGCAATCACTTCCGATTCACCTTCACCATATTTCTTTGTTAATTCCTTCACTTCTAAAACAGCCATTGTAGTCCTCCTTTTTCAAATACCATCCTAGCAATGCAAAATGACTGTTCTGTGACAAAAGAATTTATTATTGTGACAATTTTGTCACTTAGAAACAATTCACTTAAAAAATTTTAAAATAAAAGTCGTTCCCTCTCCCATGCCTCCAAAATCAACATCAATGTCGCCACCCTGTCCTTTCAGAATAGAGAGTGCAAGCGGCATTCCGATTCCAAATCCATTTTCATTTGTAGAATTTTCAAACCTTTTAAAAAGAGCAGCATACTCTGTTTTGTCCATTCCCATACCGCTGTCCTTAACTGAAATCCAGCTATACATGGGATTTTCTCCGCTGTCAATCTCAATCACACTTCCATCCGGTGAATATTCGATCGCATTTTTGATAATGTTCGTAAGTGCTTCTGTGGTCCAGCGTTTATCACAATGTATGATGCAATCCTGTTTCAGCTCTATGGTCAGATTGTGGATATCCAAAAGGATTGCCACCGATGGTTTTACCGCCTCTAAAAGTTCTGACGTGCGGATGTCATTTCTGATAAAATCAATTGCATGGGCATCAAGCTTTGCCATCTTAAGAAGTGCCCCTACAAGCCACTCCATTTTATTTAACGAAACCTGAATGTTATGAATGAACTCTGTCTGTTTTTCCGGCTCTGCCTCCTACAGTAAATCTGCCATAATCATCATGGAAGTAATCGGTGTTTTTAACTGATGGGAAATATCTGCCATATAATCAGAGAGACTGTCTCTTTCTGTCTCAACTGCCTTTATCTGTTCATTTTTCGTGTTCACAAGAGCATAAATATCATTTTTTAATATGTTAAAAGAGCCTTCCTTATTCACTCGAATATCCAGTTCCTCGCCGGAACTATAGCCTTTCACAAACTCCGACAACTGTTCTATCTCTTTTTTCTTAATCCACACGATATCCAATTCCTCTCACAGTCTCAATGTGTATTGCCTCTCCAAGTTTCTCCCTCAGCCGTTTCACATAAACGGTAAGTGTATTATCCTCAACAAAGTTGCCGTCCGCGTCCCATATTTTGTCAAGAATCTGCTGCCTTGTCAAAAGGATTCCTTTATTACTCGCAAAAATAAGCAGCAACCGATATTCCAATGCTGTAAGTTCTATGCTTTTATCATTCACATAAACCTTTGCCTCATCTGTATGGATGGCTGCATGCCCCATATAGATTATGTTATCCTTCTCTCCATTTTTGATATTGACAGATAAAATGTGCCGAACTCTCGCCAAAAGTTCTCGAATTCTGAAAGGTTTTACAATATAATCCTGTGCTCCTTCATCAAATGCCCTCACAATTGTATTTTCATCATCCACAACTGTCAGGAAAATCACAGATGTAGCAGTATTTTTGAATATCTCACTTACATCAAATCCAGTTCCATCCGGAAGCTGCATATCTATAATTGCCAGGTCAAAATTATAATGTTCAATTAAACTTCCAGCATCTTTTATACCTGTGGCATGATTTGTTTCATAACCTTCTGTCTCAAGTGCATACAGAATCCCCGAAGCAATCATTGTGTCATCTTCCACCAAAAGTATTCTACTCATGAATTATAGTCCTTTCGTTATAAGATTATTCTCTTCTTCATATATTCTCCATTAAACAAATTCTGATTTCTATTTTCGTTTCCATAGCATGGTGTATTCTTTTTCACCAGTAGCTTCATCCAAACCTTCACATTGAATAATGAACCCTTCTCTTTGGTAAAATAATATAATCCAATAAAAGTTTACCTATGCCACATGACTGCATTTCATCAGAGACAAAAATACCTTCGATATATTCATCATTTAGTCCTACAAATCCTTGTATCATTTTATCCACTTCAAGCACATAGACTTCGGATTGTGACATCATTTCTTTCACTAATTCATAATTACTTTTCCAGTATTGATTGGAAATAAAATAATGTGCTTTCAGATTTGTCTTTAACCATATGTCAGCGACTCTATCGATATCTCCGTTCAGCAACTTTCTAATCATAACAAATATTCTCCACAACTACATCCTTTATGCTTTTCTCTTTTTTCCATTCTATCACAAGCTCACCATTAATCATCAATTTTTTGATATTTTTCCCCCACTGTAAAACAGCCTCTGAGCGTTTCGTTATATAGAGGGATACAAATAAGAGCAAGATCCACCCATGTTTAACAGTATTGCCATTTGGCATCCTGTTCACCTATGGGATTTATCTTGATGGGGATCTCCCCATACCCTCTCAATAACAGACGTTTCACTTGTCTGTTGGTTCCACCTAAAGGTGTTCACAGCACTATTTCTAATATCGGAAGGGACAGCCGATATTAAAATACGTGGACTCCCGGCGGGAGGAATAGTTGCAGCGAAAGGAGGAATATGAGAACAGAAAACAAAGATAAAGAACTAAATCACAGACATTTTATAGGATTACGTCTTACCGATGTCGAACTGGATTTATTAGGCCAAGGCGCTGCTTGTTTATCTATTAGCCGATCAGAATATCTGAGAAAACTCCTGCTTGAAAAGCAAATCAATCACCAGATTGAAGTTGTTGCAGACATGAACGATCTCAGAAAACTGGTCAGTGAATATGGAAAGATCGGATCGAATCTCAATCAGATCGCCAAGCATTTTAACAGCGGTGGCAGTCAGTCACGTGCTATAGAAAATGAGATCCATCAGTGCATCACAGACTTATTCCTATTGAGAAAAGAGGTACTGAAATTGACAGGTGGTATGAATGGCAACATGTATGAATTTTGTACGCTATTTTACAATTTCGTAACCGCATCGAGACACAGTGTAAGAGCATATTCATATGCATTACCGCCCCAATTTCGCTCATCGTATTTGTCAACATCTGCGAGACTATCTGCAGTATAAAGTATCATTCCCCAAGTTACTCCTCTGAAATTAGCACAGGCAGAAAGAGCAGAACATTCCATTTCTACAACTGCACAGCCTTCACTTTTTCGATAAGCCACCTTTTCTTTGGTTTCACGATAAAATCCATCCGTTGACCAGGTAATAACCTCTTGATATTTCATACTGTGTCTAAGAATAGTGTCCTCGATGGCTTTTCTTGCCTTTTCGCTTATTTCCATAAATCGTGAAGGTGGAGCATAGTGATAGGATGTTCCCTCATCACGCAGAGCCTTACTGGGAACAAGGAATGTACTTTCAGGGAATTTTTCAAGGGCACCACAACTGCCTGTAGAGATAATCTCACGAACACCATACCCAATCAACCAATCCAGTAGCTGTGTCGCAGGTGCAGAACCAACCGGAGCTTGGCAAAGTACGATTTCCTCATCTTGATGCTTTGTAATGTAAATGGGATAGTCCTTTGTGGCACTCACAAAAGTGGACACCTGTTTGGTATCGGTCTTATTAGCATATTCATCTATATACTCACCAAGAAAAGCAAACACACATTTCTTCGGAAGTTTCAAATCAAGATTTTCGTGAGTCGGACTAAGAACTGCCGACTGTTCTGTGTCAAACTCTAAAATTGGTATTTCATTTTTTACAATAGACATAGCTGGTCT